>Ga0190272_10000333_pt1 | contig 26290 bp, 20 predicted proteins | sample Popmic504T_FD_133746 | JGI IMG/M metagenome (GOLD analysis project Ga0190272, IMG submission 133746) | Populus adjacent soil microbial communities from riparian zone of Shoshone River, Wyoming, USA - 504 T | ecosystem: Environmental > Terrestrial > Soil > Riparian zone | place: USA: Wyoming...
GCGACGCAGGACCTCGAACTCGCCTACACGCTCGCCGACGGCGTCGAGTATGTGCGCGCCGGGCAGAAGGCCGGGCTCGACATCGATCGTTTTGCCCCGAGGCTCAGTTTCTTCTGGGCGATCGGCATGAATTTCTTCATGGAGGTCGCCAAGCTGCGCGCCGCGCGCCTGATCTGGGCCAAGCTCATGAAACAGGAAGGCGCTAGAGATCCGCGCTCGCTCTCGCTGCGCACGCATTCACAGACCTCGGGGTGGTCCCTGACGGCGCAGGACATCTACAACAACGTGGTGCGCACCGCGATCGAGGCGATGGCGGCGACGCAGGGGCACACCCAGTCGCTGCACACCAACGCGCTCGACGAAGCGCTGGCGCTGCCGTCGGACTTCTCCGCCCGCATCGCACGCAACACGCAGCTCTTTTTGCAACAGGAAAGCGGCACCACGCGCATCGTCGACCCGTGGGGCGGCTCGTTCTATGTCGAGCGGCTGACCGCCGAACTCGCAAGGAAAGCCTTGAGCCACATTCAGGAAGTCGAAGAGCTCGGCGGTATGGCCAAGGCGATCGAGGCCGGCATTCCGAAGCTGCGCATCGAGGAAGCCGCCGCCAAGGCGCAGGGGCGAATCGATTCAGGCGCGCAGTCGATCATCGGCGTGAACAAGTACAAGCCGACCGAAGAGAAGCCGATCGACGTGCTCAAGGTCGACAACTCGGCGGTGCGCACGCTTCAACTGGAAAAGCTCGCGCGCCTCAAGGCCGAGCGCGACCCGAAAGCCGTGGAGGACGCGCTCGCCGCGCTGACGCGCGCGGCCGACCGGGGCAACGGCAACCTGCTGGCGCTTAGCGTCGATGCGGCGCGCGCCAAGGCGACGGTCGGTGAAATTTCAATGGCGCTGGAGAAGGTGTTCGGCCGCCACCGCGCCGAGATCAAGACGCTGTCGGGCGTCTACAAGCGGGAGGTCGGCATGACCGATGCCGTCGCGCGCGTGCTCAAGCTGGTCGCCGCGTTTGAAGCCGACGAAGGCCGCCGTCCGCGCATCCTTGTCGCCAAGATCGGGCAGGACGGCCACGACCGCGGGCAGAAGGTGATTGCCTCCGCCTTCGCGGATCTTGGCTTTGACGTCGACGTGGGCCCGCTGTTCGCGACCCCGGCAGAGGCCGCGCGCCAGGCGGTCGAGAACGACGTGCACGTCATCGGCGTATCGTCGCTCGCCGCCGGGCATTTGACGTTGGTTCCTGAAGTTAAGGCGGAGCTTGAAGCCCAAGGACGCGGCGACATTATGATCGTGGTCGGCGGCGTGGTCCCGCCACAGGACTACGACGCGCTCAGACAAGCCGGCGCCGAGGCGATCTTCCCGCCCGGCACCGTGATCGCCGAGGCCGCCGAGGAGCTGGTCAAATCGCTGAACCGGCGGCTGGGGCACGCGAAAGAAGCGGCGGAGTAACTATTTCAGCTCCGCCAATCTCAGCGTCAGGCTCGGTAACGCAGTCACGTACAGCAACTCCGCAGGTTGAACGTCGCGCACGCTAGCCCATCCGGTCGCAGTCGGGCCGGTGTGCACCGTCGTCACGCGCGTGTTCGCATTGATCACCCAAAGCTCTCTCACCCCAAATGAGGCGTAAAGTTTGGCTTTCGGGCCCAAATCGAAGGCGAGGGTTGAGTCAGCGACCTCTATGACGAGTTGCAGGTCAGGTCCTTTAACGTCTGCCAAGGGCAGCTTCTGGTCGTAGATGCATAAATCCGGTTCGACGAATGTCCGCTCCGTCAGATAGATGCTGCTTTGAACGCCGAGCCAAAGATCCTCCGGAAGCCGCGGCGCGATCGCCAGGATCAAGGCCGACTTAACTCGCTCATGGGGATCGTGGCTGGGCGACATCGGAACGATCTCCCCTTCGATCAGCTCAAACCGTTCGTCCTCGCGGATGATCCCCGCCTCGATCATGCGGTGAACATCCGCAACCGTGAAAGCGCGGCGCGGGTACCCCTCGGCAGCTCTGGTCCATGCGACGTTCATGCCGTGAATATACCACAGATTTCTGTCCGACTGGACCACGAAGGGGGAGCTTTCAATGCGATGGATCATGCGTGTCCTGGCCTTGGCGCTGGGGACGCTACTCTCCGGCTGCTTCGCGTCCGACAGGCCGATGTTCTCGCCTGCCAGTGCAATTCCCGCGCTGGGCAATGGCGGGCGTTATGCGACGTTCGAGGTCGATGAGGGCAAGGAGAAGCCCAGCGATCCGATCGTGGTGCGGCCCGGTCCGGCCAACGTCTATGACTTCGTCAATGAAAAGGGTCACGCAACGCCCGTGACGTTCCATCCCATCGCCGGCGGGCTGCACGTGGCGCAGGTCAGCCTCGACGGCGGCCAAGGCTATGGCTACGTCGTGGCCCGCGTAGCGGGACATGAAGTGACGATCATGCCGGCCGAATGCGCCAGGCAGGATAAGGCGAAAATGGATGCGCTCGGCGTCGTGCAGGTAAATCCATACGAATGCCGGATCGATCGCGTGGCCGACCCGGCAGCCTTCTTCGCCGGGCTCAGCTTCAGCCCGGCCGTCTCACGGATGGTGCGCGAGTAGCGTCAGTTCAGCCGCCCCTCGACCACCGGCTTCTTCTGCTTGTCGAGGATCGCGCGCACGTGGCGCATCACGTGATCGGCGACGATCGCATGCGCCTCGGCGGTCGGGTGGAAGGCGCCGGACGTGAGCGCCGCAAAGGCCGGCTGGAGAATATCGAACGGCGAGATGCCTTCACGGTGCGTGTTCGCCGTGAGGAAGGCATCATTCGGATTGTGAATCAGCCGCCAGCGGTGCGCGTAAGGCAGTGCGCCGGCGGGCGAATACGGCTCCCAGTCGTCCGTCGTTTTGGAGCGCCGCGGCATCCTCATGGCCGCCTGGTCCGCCAGCGCGCGCGTGGGATCACGTGCGCAGATGCCGCGCTTGGCGAAGTCCGCCGTATGCTCTGTGATGAAGCGGAAGCCGGTGCCGCTGCCGGTCGCGAGATTCGCCGGACAACCGCCGCCGCTGCGTGCCATGCAGGCAAGTCGCTTCTGCAGTTCGGCGGCGACATCCGCCGCCTCGTTCAGCCGGGCCTTGTTCACCTTCAGCGAGGGATGCACGTCCATGCCAAGCGTCGCCTGCGATCCGCAATAACCCCCAACCTCGTCGAATTGAATCGGCTCATAGGCGTTCTGCAACACGCGCGTCGGGTCGACGCCGAAGCCATCAACCAGCGCATCGCGCACCGCCTTGATGCGCTTGTCGAGCTGCCCGAGATAGGTCCGCGCCACATCCGGACCGAAGCGCAGTTCGCCACCGGCGAGCGCCGCAATCGGCGCCAGATCGCGCGCACTCTCAATGCTCGCGTAGAGCGCCAGGGCACCGAACCCGACGTCGTTGCCGCCTATGGAGAGCAGCACGAGGTCGATCGGCCGCTTGCGGCTTCCCGGCGGGCACCATTTCTTCGACACCGTCTGCGACGAAATCCCGGTGCTGCCATACTTGTAGGTCGGCAGCGTGTAACTCGCGGTCTGCGTGCGGCCCTGCGCGCCGCCGCGGCAGACGAGATCGGCAAGCTGGTCGAGCTGCGGCGGCACCTTGGCGCCACCCTTCTCGCTCATGCGCTCGCGCGCGTCGTGGTCCATGAACAGCCCGGTGACATCCGCGCCCGAGCACGCAACGCTGACCAGCGTCACGGCGCGATGACGATTCTCCAGCGTCATCGCGAGGCCGACGCGGAACGGATAGCCGTATTGCGAACGGTGGCAGTCCGCCGAAAGCCACTGCGCACCGCCCTTGTCGAACGCAACCTGGAATTCGGCCGAGTTCGGGCGATACACGAGGCCCTTGGCCTCGTCTTCCATCTTGCGGCGCGGCAAGCTTTTTGCGTCGAACGCGCTGTCGGTCGAGGCGAGACCGAAACCGTTCGCCTTGTAGCCGCGCGAGGCAAGCTGCTCGCGATCGTTGGTCATGCTCGGGTCGTAGACCATCTGGCGCGACGGGCTGAAGGACACCGGACGGTCCGGATTGCTTTCGCCCGACATGAACGAGTCGCCGATCGCGACAACGAAGACGTCCTCCACCACCACGGTCTCGGTCAGTTCTTTTCCATCAGGCAGCGTGACCTTGACGTTTGCGCCGGACACCTTCTTGTCCTGCGAATACGGCACGCGCTTGATCACGAACGTCTTCTTGCACGCCTGCTTGACGGTATCGCCCTTGCCGGCTCCGGCACGCGGCAGCCATGAGAAGGTGCATTCGCCAGTCGCGGCTTCGGCGAGACGCTCAGGCGACAGCGTCACATCCACCGTATGCGCATCGGGCAGGACATAGTCCTCTTTCGCCGTGCCCCAGGAATACTGCCGGTCGCAAACGCCCATGTAGCGGAACGGCCGCGAGTTACGCTCGTAGCAGGTCGACTCAAGCGTCTGCGCGGCCCAGCCGAGGCGCGAGCGCTCGTAGCCCGCGCGCCTGGTATCGAGGCAGCGGCCGGGGCTCGACTTGTCGGCGCAATCGGGATCATTCAGCCGGCGCTCGGTGCGCCACACGATATTCGCGGGCAGCGGGGAATCCGTCTTGCCGCGTACCGCGTCATACGCCTTCTCGTGCAGCGCGAACGCCGCCGGCTTCTTGAAGAAGCGGAACGGATTCTGCACCTCCCAAACCAGGTCGGCGGCGCAAGCAGTTCCAATTTGAAGGATAGCAAGTGGAATGGACACAAGCCAAGGGATCGTCGCGAGCCGACGCATGAGTATCTCCCGCACCATCCACCTGGCGCGATGATAACTGATTTTGCTGACTGTGCGATGCAAAACTTGCCGCAGAGGAATTAATGTTAGCTCCTGTGGCACAACCGCCGATCAGGATAACGCACTAAATTTGCTGAGTAATTCCGTCTTTCCAGCGCGCCGCTCCTGAATGGAGCGAAGCGGGAAGAAGCGGGAAAGTGTGTAGGCCGGCCCTTGGGCATCAGATTGTTGGCCGCAATGGCGACGGTACAGACAAACCCCTCGGGCCGGAAATCGATCGAAATATCGCCGTCGAGCGACGCGCCGATCGCTTGAATACGACCTGACCGAAGACCTTGCGCGTGGGCTCCATCACCGGCGGCCCGCCCCGCTCCTGCCAGACAAGCTCGACACCTGATCCTCGGAACCGTGCGTCCAGCCGGTCGAGCCATCGAAGCGCGTGATGCGATGTTCGTCCTCATAGTCGCCGCCGCTTTCGGGCTGGAGCGAAGCCTGCAGCTTCTCGCGAAAGCGCGAACACGTGTCGGCCGGAATGATGCGCTCGAGCATGTCGACGTCGCTGTTGATGTCGAGATCGGCGGGCGCACGCAGGATCGCGCGCAACTCGGGCGACCAGTAGCGCCGCCGCCCCACCCAATCGACCTCGTACATCCCCAGCCCGGTCGCGCGACGCACGAGACGCAGGCGTTCTTCCGAGTTCGCGTAAAGCTTCCTTTGTGACAAGATCGTCTCGCGCGCGACCGCGCCCGGCGCCGAGGGTTCGCAAAAAGCCCGGCAAGCGGCGCAAAAAGCTCGTGAAGTGTTCACGCGAACCTTCATGCGCTCAATCTATTCGGCCATGAATGCGGTGTCGTATAAAAGGTTCCAAGGCATCGCGTCTTGCCACCGCAGCATCGCGGGCGCTAGCATGTTAGCCATCAAACACGAGGCGGTCGCCAACAGGCCGTTTACGAGGGAGGAATACCCATGACGAAACTGACGCGCCGCGCATTCGCGGCTTCATCCGCCGCGGCCGCCGCGGCTGCCGGCCTGAAGATCAAACCAGCTTTCGCGCAAAACTATCCGACGCGGCCCGTTCAGGTCCTCGTGCCGTGGGGCGCGGGCGGCGGCACGGACGCGACCGCGCGCATCATTTCGGCGCTGCTGGAGAAGGACCTCGGCCAGCCATTCAACGTGGTGAACCGCACTGGCGGCTCCGGCGTCGTCGGCCATTCGGCGATCGCGACCGCCGCGCCCGACGGCTACACCCTCGGCATGATCACGGTGGAAATCACCATGATGCACTGGCAGGGGCTGACCCAGCTCAACCCAAGCAGCTACACGCCGCTCGCTCTGATGAACGAAGATCCGCCCGGCGTTCAGGTGAAGTCCGACAGCCCGTACAAGACGCTGAAGGAATTGGCCGATGCCATCAAGGCTTCGCCGGCCGGCAAGTTCAAGGCGTCCGGCACCGGCCAGGGCGGCATCTGGCATCTCGCTCTGGTCGGCTGGCTCACCGCAATGGGCCTGAAGGCCGATCACGTGCCGTGGGTCCCGTCGAACGGCGCCGCCCCTGCGATGCAGGACCTCGCGGCCGGCGGCATCGATATCGTCACATGCTCGGTCCCCGAGGCGAAGGCGATGATCGACGCCGGCAAGGCGCGCAGCCTCGCCGTCATGGCGCCGGCGCGCAACGCAGCGTTCGCGGATGTGCCGACACTGAAGGAGGCCGCCGGGATCGACTACTCGGTCGGCGCGTGGCGCGGCATCGCGGCGCCGAAGGGGCTGCCACCGGATATCGCCACCAAACTCACCGCCGCGCTGAAGAAGGCCTACGACTCGAAGGAGTTCAAGGAATTCATGACCAATCGCGGCTTCGGCATGATCTGGGGCGACGCCGCGCAGTTCGCGAAGTTCATGGACGACGGCAACAAGAAGATGGGCGAAGCCATGAAGGCGGCGGGCCTCGCCAAGTCGGCTTAGTTCTCCGCTTTACCTCCTCCTGCAAGGGGAGGTCGACCGCGTCGCGGTCGGGTGGGGGGTCATCAATGACTCCCACCTGGATCGCGTTCGGCGATTGGCCTCCTTTTTCAGGGCAGCGTAACAGACCCGGTGTGTGGAGAATTCAGTGCGCGCGAATGATGCGATTGCGGGGCTTGTGCTTATCATTCTGGCGCTCGGGATGATCTTGCTCACCGCCGATTTTCCGTCTTTCCCGGGACAAAAGTACGGGCCGTCTCTCTTCCCGCGCATTCTCGGCACCGGCGTCATCATCTGCGGCGTGCTGCTCATCGCACAGGGGATCATGGCGCGGCGCGCGGGCGCGCCTTGGGTCGAGATCGCCCCATGGGTGACGGACGGCTGGCGCGCGACGAGCTTCCTGCTCGTGCTCGCGATGCTGCTGCTCTACATCTTTGCCGCGGACTCGGTCGGCTTCATTCCGATCGCCATCCTGTTTCTCGGCGGCCTGTTCTTGTGGCTCGGCGTGCGCCCGTTGCATGCCGCGCTGATCGCGCCAGCCGCGACGCTGGCGATCTTCTGGTTCTTTTCCTCGATTCTGCGCGTGCCGCTGCCGCGCGGCATCCTGACCAATATCTTGTGAGGCCGCGATGGACGCGATCGTTCAGGCCGCCGGCCTCATTTTCCAGCCGCAGGTCATCTGGGTGATCCTGCTCTCGGCGGCGTTCGGCCTGTTCGTCGGCGCAATGCCAGGCCTCACCGCCACCATGGCGACGGCGCTGCTCGTGCCGATCACGTTTTTCATGGACCCGGTGCCCGCGCTCGGCGCGATCGTGACCGCGACCGCGATGGCGATCTTTGCCGGCGACATTCCGGCCGCGATGCTGCGCATTCCGGGGACGCCCGCCTCCGCCGCCTATACCGACGAGAGCTACGCCATGTCGAAGAAGGGCGAGCTCGATCTCAATCTCGGGGTCAACCTCGTGTTCTCGGTGCTGGGGGGGCTGATCGGCGTTGCGATCCTCATCCTCGCGACGCCAGTGCTTGCCGAGATCGCGGTCAGCTTCTCGTCGTTCGAGTATTTCTGGCTCTGCCTGCTCGGCCTCACCTGCGCGGTGTTCATCGCCACCGACTCGCCGCTCAAGGGCTTCGCCTCGCTGCTGATCGGGCTTGCGATCGGCTGCGTCGGGATCGATCCGGCGGCCGGGCATCCGCGCTTCACCTTCGGCAGCGTCGAAATGATGGCAGGCATCAGCTTCATTCCGGCCATGATCGGAATGTTCGCGGTCTCGGAAGTGCTGCGCGGAGTCGTTTCGGTCGACGCGCAGCCCGTTCCGTTGCAACAGAAGGTCGGCAACATCTTTCGCGGTATCGGCACAGTGATGAAGCGCTACTGGTGGAACTTCCTGCGCGGCTCCGGCATCGGCGTTCTGATCGGCGCGCTCCCCGGCGCCGGCGCCGACATCGCGGCATGGATTTCCTACGCGGTATCGAAGAAATTTTCCAAGGAGCCGGAGAAATTCGGCACCGGCCATATCGAGGGTATCGTCGATTCCACCTCGGCCAACAACTCGGCGCTCGGTGCGGCGTGGATCCCCGCGCTGGTGTTCGGCATTCCGGGCGATTCGATTACCGCGATCGTGATCGGCGTGCTCTACATGAAGGGCATGAACCCGGGCCCGACCGTGTTCCTGCAAAACCCGCAGTTCATCTATGCGGTGTTCATCATCTTCATCCTGGCGAACCTGCTGATGCTGCCGCTCGGCTGGGCGGCGATCAAGTCCGCGAAGCAAATGCTGCGCGTGCCGCGCAACGTCCTCTTGCCGCTGATCCTGCTGTTCTGCGTCGTCGGTTCTTACGCGATGACCAACTCGTTTTACGGCATCGTGTTGATGACCGTGATGGGCGTGGTCGCCTGGCTGATGGAAGAGCACGGCTTTCCGATCGCGCCCGCGATCCTTGGCCTTGTGCTCGGCGAATTGTTCGAACAGAGCTTCATGACCTCCATGATCAAGGCGGACGGTGTCTTCGCGGTATTTTTCCAGCGCCCGATCGCCGGGACGCTCGCCGTGCTGACGAGCCTGTTGTGGGTTGGAATGCTCTGGCGCGCGTGGCGCACCCGTGCGCCGGCCACCGTGACCGCCACCCCTCCCGCCTGAACGCTCGCGAGGAGTGCGGCCCGAACGGGCCTCCCTGCAACAACACCCATTGCCTCCGCTCCCCGCCGGGGCGCATCATTGGCCCCTCCAAACCGGACGGAGCCCCCCATGCACGACATCGTCATTCGCGGCGGCAACATCCTCGATGGCAGCGGCGCACCCGCCTTCACCGGCGACGTCGCGATATCCGCGGGCAAGATCGCCGCGGTCGGCGGCAAGCTGGGGCCGGCGCGGCGCGAGATCGACGCCGATGGATTGCTGGTCACGCCCGGCTGGGTGGACGTGCACACCCATTACGATGGGCAGGCGATGTGGGACCCGCTGCTCGCGCCCTCGTGCTGGCACGGCGTCACCACGGTGATGTTCGGTAATTGCGGTGTCGGCTTTGCGCCGGTGAAGAAGGAACATCACGGCGCGCTGATGGACCTGATGGAGGGCGTCGAGGAAATCCCCAACCCGGTCCTCGCCGCCGGCCTTAACTGGGAATGGGAAACCTTCCCGCAATACATGAACGAGCTCGATCGCCGGGAGCGCGCGATCGACATTGGCGCGCAGATCGCGCACCTGCCGCTGCGCGTCTACGTGATGGGCGACCGCGCGATCCGCCGTGAGCCTGCGACCGCCGACGACATCGCCGAAATGCGCCGCCTCACCGTCGAGGCGCTGCAATGCGGCGCGTTCGGCTTCACAACCTCGCGCACCGACTCGCACAAGACGCCGAACGGCGACCTCGTGCCCTCACGCGACGCCGACGATCACGAGTTGCTCGGCATCGGCTCGGCGATGAGCGTGACCGGCACCGGCGCGTTCGGCATGAACAGCGATTTCGATGACGAGGAGTATGAGCTGCGCTGGATGCGCAAGCTCGCCAAGGAAACCGGCCGGCCGATCTGGTTCCTGCTCACCGACCGCTACTCCGATCCGCAGCGCTGGCGCCGCCTGATGAAGGCAGTGCACGAGGCGCGCGCGCAGGGGCTCTCGCTCACCGCGCAGACGGCTGGCCGGCCGATCGGCGTGATGATGGGCATCGGCACCGCGCTCAACCCGTTCACGGTGCGCCCGAGCTACAAGGCGCTCGAAGGCCTGCCCATCGAAGAACAGCGGCGGCGGCTGCGCGACCCTGCGATGCGGCGGAAGATCCTCTCCGAGCAACCCTCCGACGCCGAGATCGCCAAGCTCGCGCAATTCCGTCAGGTCGTCGCCAAGCGTTTCGACAAGTTCTTCGTCATGGGCAATCCGCCGGACTACGAGCCCGGTCCGGAGAAGAGCATCGCGGCGATCGCGCAACGCGAAGGCCGAAGCCCCGAGGAAGTCGCCTACGACTACATCCTCGAGGATGGCCAGTATCTCTACTTCCCGGTGGTGCACTACGTCACCGGCGACCACGAGCCGATCCGCGAGATGCTCAACGATCCGGCCTGCCTGCTCGGCCTTTCGGACGGCGGCGCGCATTGCACCTCGATCATCGACGCCGGGGTGCCGAGTTATATGCTGACCCACTGGGGCCGCGACCGCACGCGCGGTCCGAGGCTGCCGCTCGAAATGCTGGTGAAGCGCCAGACCAGCGAGACCGCGAATTTCTTCGGCCTGACCGATCGCGGCCGTCTCGCGCCGGGGCTGCGCGCCGACGTGAACGTGATCGACTTCGACGGCATGCGCATGCACAAGCCCGAGCTCGTGCACGACATGCCGGCGAGCGGGCGGCGCTTCGTGCAGCGCGTTACGGGCTACGAGGCGACGCTGGTCGCGGGCCAGCCGATCTTCGAGCGCGGCGAGCACACTGGAGCGCTGCCGGGCAAGCTGGTGCGGGCGGGGCGTGACGCGGCAGCCGCGCAGGCGGCGGAGTAACGCGAGACCGCCGGCATCGATCCGCCAGCCACGATTTCCATCCGTGTCTTGCGACGGTATTATTCGATCGCCTTGACCCTCGATCGGTCTGGTACTGGAGACAAGAATGGACACGGACGTACTGGTCGTCGGAGCCGGTCCGACCGGCCTGATGCTCGCCAATCAACTCGTCCGGCGAGGCGTGCGCGCGCTGATCATTGACCGGCATGCCGGGCCGTCGCTGCAAACGCGAGCGCTTGGCGTGCAGGCGCGCACCCTGGAGATTTACGCGCAGCTCGGCATCGTCGATCGCGCGCTCGAACTCGGCAAACGCGGCGCCGGCGCGAATCTGTGGGCGCAGGGACGCAAAATGGCGCGTGTCCCCCTGGGCGACGCCGGGAGCAACGTTACCCCCTATCCGTACATTCTCGTCCTCGGCCAAGACGACAACGAACGGATCATGGGCGACAAGCTCCGCGAACTCGGAACATCGGTGCAGTGGAATACCGAGCTTGTCGGCCTTGCGCAGGATGAAGGCCAGGTCATCGCGACGCTCAGGGGACCGGAGGGCGCGACCAGAACGATCGCGGTGCAGTGGGTCGCCGGATGCGACGGCGCACACAGCTCCGTGCGCGGACTGACCGGAATAGAATTTCCCGGCGCCCCTTACGAGCATGTGTTCTTCGTCGCCGACACGCAGGCGACGGGCAGCATGGTGCCAGACGAGGTGAACATCTACCTGTGGCGGGAGGGCTTTCATCTGCTCTTCCCGATGCGCGGCACCGATCACTGGCGCGTCGTCGGCATTCTGCCGCCGAATCTGCGCGGCAGGGACGAAGTAAAATTCGAGGACGTGATACCATCGCTGCGTAGCGAAGTGGGAGCAGCGCTGTCCTTCAAATCATGCAGCTGGTTTTCCACGTACCGCATTCACCACCGCAGCGCCGCGCGCTTTCGCGATCGACGCTGCTTCCTGCTCGGCGACGCCGCTCACATCCACAGCCCGGTGGGCGCGCAGGGCATGAACACCGGCTTGCAGGATGCATATAACCTGGCCTGGAAGCTCGCGCTGGTCATCAAGAACCAGGCGAAACCAACGCTGCTCGATTCGTACGAAGAAGAGCGCATCCCGGTTGCGCAAAGATTGCTTAACACGACCGATCGGGGATTCCGGCTGATCGTCTCCGACAACTGGCTTGCCGGCCTGTTCCGCACGAAGATCCTCGCCAGGATCGCGGCATTCGCGATGTCACGCGAACGAATCCAGAGATTCGCGTTCCGGACCGTCTCGCAGACCGGCATCCACTACCGGGACGGCGCATTGTCGAGATCCCTCGACGGCCTGCCCGGCAGCGCGCCGCGTGGCGGAGATCGCTTCCCTTGGTTGCGCCTCAAATTCCGGCCGGACGGCCCTGTGGAAGACTCGTTCGCGAAATTCGACGACACGCGTTTCCATCTGATCGCGATCGGGCAGCCGGCGCCCCCGGAAGGGGCGCTGGGACTCCGCGATTTGCTGCGCATCCATGCGATTCCGGACGATCCCGTCAATGACGCGGAGTTGGCGCGCGCGCAGATTCCCAAAGCTTGTTTCTATCTCCTGCGTCCAGACGGCCATGTCGGACTGTGCGGGGTTCGGCTGGGGACTGCGGATGTCAGGCGTTATTTCTCTGAGCAAATGCGTCTTGCTGCGTGAGGCGCGAAGCTTGAGAAATGTAACGCCAACCGCGAATTGCGGGAGCAAAGAGCGCGCTTTGATCGCAATGCGATTTCCTGCTTGATTGCCGCGATGGCCATCTCGCCCCCTGACATCCCCCCCCTCGCCCACAAACTACGCGGCGGCGACCGCGCGACACTCGCGCGCGCGATCACGCTGGTGGAGAGCAAGCGCGCCGACCACCAGAAGTCCGCGCACCGGCTGGTGCAGGAGCTGCTCGCCGAAACCGGGAAAGCGGTGCGCGTCGGCATCACCGGTTCGCCCGGCGTCGGCAAGTCGACCACCATCGATGCGCTCGGCACTTCGCTGACGGAGAAAGGCCACAAGGTCGCGGTGCTGGCGGTCGACCCTTCGTCCACCCGCACCGGCGGCTCGATCCTCGGCGACAAAACCCGCATGGCGCGGCTCGCGGTCGACCCGAACGCCTTCATCCGCCCCTCGCCCGCCGCCGGCACGCTCGGCGGGGTCGCCGCCAAGACGCGCGAGACGATGCTGATCTGCGAGGCCGCGGGCTTCGACGTGATTCTGGTCGAGACCGTCGGCATCGGACAGTCGGAGACGGCGGTCGCCGACATGACGGACTTCTTCCTCGTGCTGATGCTGCCCGGCGCGGGCGACGAATTACAGGGCATCAAGAAGGGCGTGGTCGAGTTGGCCGACATGATTGCGGTCAACAAGGCCGACGGCGACAATGTAAAGCGCGCCAGGGCGGCGGCGGGCGAATATCGCGCGGCGTTGCACATTCTCACCCCGCGCTCACCGACCTGGGCGCCACCAGTCGTGACCTACTCGGCGCTCACCGAAGATGGCATCGGCGCGCTCTGGGAGCAGGTGCTGGCGCATCGCCAGCAGCTTGCCGCCTCGGGCGAGTTCGCGGCGCGGCGGCGCGAGCAGCAGGTCAAATGGATGTGGGCGATGCTGGAAGACCGCTTCCACCTGCGCCTGAAGACCGACGCAAAACTCAAGGCGCGCCTGCCGGCGATCGAGAAGTCGGTGGCCGACGGAACGCTGGCGCCCGCGCTCGCGGTGGAAGAGATCGCGGGCGTGCTGGGAGTGTGAGCCGCGTGACAACCGTCCTCATCACAGGCTTCGGGCGGTTTCCCGGAGCGCCGTCCAATCCGAGCGGACCGCTCGCGCTGGCGCTCGCGAAGCGGCGGCGGCCCGCATTTGCGGATGTTCGCCGAGCGGTGCACGTCTTCGAGACGAGCTACGCGGCGGTCGACCGCGATCTGTCGAAACTGATTGCGAAGCACAAGCCGGACATCGTGCTGATGTTCGGCCTTGCGGCGCGTACGCCGTTCGTGCGCATCGAGACCCGCGCGCGCAACGCGATGTCGATCCTGTTTCCCGACGTGACGGGATTTCGCCCGACCGACCGGGCGATTGCGCCTGGCAAGTCCCCGCTCCGCAGCGCCGCGCCTTTTGCCCACTTGCTCGGGGCGGCACGGGCGACCGGAACACGCAGCCGGATGTCGCGCGACGCCGGGCGGTATCTTTGCAACTACATCTATTGGCGCGCACTCGAAGCGTCCCGATCCGGCACGCTGGCGCAGTTCATCCACATCCCGCCTGTGCCGCGCTCTCCGCGCCGCCCGGGCGGCAAGCGGCGCACGTCTCACGCGGCACTCGTTCGTGCCGGCGAAGCAATCCTGCTGGCGTTGCTCGCGGCGCACCGCCGTTAACCTTGACGGGTTGTCCCGCCACGGCACAGCCGCGGCGGCGCGCTTCTTGAACCTTCGGTCCCTCAAATCGAGGGATCGCCATGGCCATCGACCGCCGCCACTTCATCGGAGCCACCGCCGCAACCGGCGCGTTCACCGTAACCGAAGCCGCCGCCACCACGCCGCCCGCGACCGGAACCGTCCCGGTGTCGGGTCTTGGCGTTGAAGCCATTCATCTTGGCGTCCGCTTCAACGGCACCGAAGATCAGACCGAGGCGCTGCAACGGGCGATCGACCGCACCGCCGGCGCGCGCCTGCCGCTCATCCTTGCTCCCGGCGTTTACCGCGCGCGCGGTCTCGTGCTGCCGACCGGCACGCGGTTGATCGGCGTGCCGGGCGCGACGCGCATCGTCGCAACCGACAATGCGCCGATCATCGTGGCGCGCGGCGCCGATTACATTCTGCTCTCCGGAATCATTTTCGACGGCAGCGGCAAGACGCTTCCCGAAAAGGCCGGCCTGATCCAGCTTGCCGCCGGCCGCGGCATCGCGATCCGCGATTGCGAAGTGCTCGGCGCGGGCCGCAACGGCATCGTGCTCGAAGGCATCGAGGGCGAGATCACCACGACGACGGTCACCGGCGCGCTCGGCACAGCAATCCTCTCGCTCGATGCGCGCGGCCTGGTGATCGCGCGCAACACCATCCGCAATGCGTCGAACAACGGCATTCAGGTGTGGCGCTCGCAACCGGGCGACGACGGCACGCAGGTGCTCGACAACCGCATCGAGGACACCGCCGCGCAGGCCGGCGGCTCGGGGCAGAACGGCAACGCGATCAACGTGTTTCGCGCCCATAATGTGACCGTGTGCGGCAATCGCATCCGCAATGCGGCGTTCTCGGCGGTGCGCGGCAACGCCGCATCCAACATCCAGATCACCAACAACACGTGCACCGGGCTTGGCGAAGTCGCGATCTATGCGGAGTTCGGCTTCGAAGGCGCGGTGATCGCCAACAACACCGTGGACGGCGCCTCGATCGGTATTGCGGTGACGAACTTCAACGAGGGCGGGCGGCTTGCCGTCGTGCAGGGCAATCTCATTCGCAATCTGGTGACGCGCCGCCCTGCCGGCACCGACCCGAACGACGGCAACGGCATTGGGATCGGCGTCGAAGCCGACACCGCAGTGACCGGCAACGTCATCGAGAACGCGCCGGTCGCCGGCATCTCGGTCGGCTGGGGACAATATCTGCGCGACGTCAGCGTGACCGGCAACGTGGTGCGCGGCGCGGGCGTCGGCATCGCGGTGTCGGTAACGCCGGGTGCGGGCTCCGCGGTCATCGCCGACAATCTGATCGCGGCGGTGAAGAACGGCGCGATCGTCGGCATGGACCAGCGCAGGACCATGACCGGCGATCTCGCGAGCGATGGCGCGGCGCGCTACGCGCAGCTTGCCATCAACGGCAACCGGGTGCGCTAGCGCCACTCCCAATGCGCCGATAACATCGGCGCGCTATGGATCGTATTAACCCCAAGCAAGCACTCGCCGCACTCTGGCGGCAGGCGGGCCGATCCGAAACCGCGCTTGGTGCTGTTGAACTCACCGGCAGCGAGCCGGTGCTTCCCTCCTCCTTCGCTGTCGGCACCGCCGCTCAAATCACCGTCGCGGCGTCCGCGCTCGCGGCCGCCGAAGTCTGGCGGTTGCGCACGCGACGGCAGCAACACGTTGCGGTCGATATGCGCGATGCGGGAATCGAGTTTCGCAGCGAGCGCTACATGCGCCTCAACGGCAAGCCGCCCGAGGAATTGTGGGACAAGATCGCCGGGCTCTATCGCTGCGGCGACGGGCGCTGGGTACGGCTGCACACGAACTTTCCGCATCACCGCGACGGCGTGCTGAAGCTCCTTGGCTGCGATTACACGCGTGAAGCGGTGAACGCTGCCCTCAACACGTGGGACGGAGAGAAGTTCGAGGCGGCCGCCGCCGAAGCGGGGCTGGTCGTCACGATGACGCGCTCGTTCGCCGAATGGGATGCGCACCCGCAGGGCCGCGCGGTCGCGGGGCTGCCGGGATTTACGATCGAGAAGATCGGCGAGGCGCCGCCGCAGCCGCTGCCACCGGGCGACCGGCCGCTGTCAGACGTGCGCGTGCTCGATCTGACACGCGTGATCGCCGGTCCGGTGTGCGGGCGCACGCTCGCCGTACACGGCGCCGATGTGCTGCTGGTCACCGCCGCGCACCTGCCGCAGATGATGCCGCTGGTGATGGACAGTGGGCGCGGCAAGCTCTCGACGTTCATCGATCTGCGCGACGCGAACGGGCGCGACACGCTCGCGGGCCTCGTGCGTGATGCCGACATCTTCGTGCAGGGCTATCGGCCGGGCGCCGTGAAGGAAAACGGCTTTGGCCCCGAGGATGCCGCGCGATTGCGCCCCGGCATCGTCTATGTATCGCTCTGCGCCTACGGCCACGAAGGCCCGTGGGCGAGCCGGCGCGGCTTCGACTCGCTGGTGCAGAATGCCAACGGCATCAATCACGCTGAAGCGGAAGCCGCGGGGGCGAAGCACCCGAAGCCTCTGCCAGCCCAAGCACTCGATCACGCGGCCGGCTACCTGATGGCGTTCGGCGCGATGACGGCGCTGGCGTGGCGCGCGACGCAAGGCGGAAGCTGGCATGTGCGCGTGTCGCTCGCGCAGACCGGTCACTGGATGCGCGGGCTCGGGCGCGTGGCGGATGGTCTGGCGTGTTCCGATCCCGGCTCCGACGCCGTGCAAGATCGGCTCGACGAAAGCGATTCAGGTTTCGGCCGTCTCACCACCGTGCGCCATGCCGCCACGATGTCGGAAACGCCGCCGCACTGGGCGCGGCCCTCGGTGCCCCTTGGCACGCATCGGCCGGAGTGGCCTTAGGGCTGGTCATCCCGGCCGAGCGCAGCGAGAGCCGGGATCCATCTTGTGCAATGGAATCTGCGTTCGTGGTTATGGATCCCGGGTCTCCCTTCGGTCGCCCGGGATGACACTGAGTGTGTCGCTCGGCCTCAGCCCACCCACCTCAATCCCGTTCCAGTTTCGCAACGTCGGCCGCACGAACCATTCGAGCGCCGCGCGTTCGTCGCCGGACATCGGCAGAAAGCGCGCGATCATCGCCGCCATCGCGACTTCGGCGGCGCGCGTTGCGCCATCGTCGCACTTGAGCGCAACACCGATGCCTTGCACGGGCAGCGCGCCGCAGAACACGCCTTCGGCACCGGTCTTGACCAGCACGCGTGCGCCGAAGCGTTTCATGATCTCGCTACAGAAGCGCCCGGTGCCGGCCACGTAATAAGGCTGCGCCGCGCAGGCCGCGCGCAGGCGGGCCGCCGCTTTCGCACGCTCGGGTGCGAGGCCCCTTCCGGTTGCAAATTTTGCGAAGGCATGCGCCAGCGCCGTCAACGGCACGCCCCAAGTCGGGATCGAGCAGCCGTCAATGCCGCAGACATCCAGGCCCAACCCGACGCCGGTGAGATCCTCGACGGCGGCGCGCACCTCGCGCTGCACGACATGCTCCGCCGCAACGTAGCCGCGATGATCGATCCCGGCCGCGCAGGCGACACACACGAAGCCCGCATGCTTGCCGGAGCAATTGTTGTGCAGCGCCGAGGGCGCACCACCGGACCGCGCGAGCCCGCGGCCGGATTCCAGGTGGCTCGGCCAATGCGCGCCGCATTCGAGCGCTCCGACATCGACCTCCGCTCGCGCGAGCATGCGCGCTGCCACCTCGATATGCGCGGGCTCGCCGCCATGACTGGCGCAGGCGAGCGCCAGTTCCTCGTCGCCGAAGCCGTAGCGCTCAGCCGCGCCGCTCTCGACCAGCGGCAGCGCCTGTAGCGGCTTGACGGCCGAGCGGGGGTAAACCGGTGCCGCAACATCGCCGAGCGACAGCACCGCCGCGCCATCGGCATCCACCACCGCGACGGCGCCGCGGTGGCGGCTCTCCACCTGAGCGCCGCGGAAAACCTCGACCAGAACCGGATTACCCATTTGTCATGTTATCCAAGGGCCTCACGCCGTCTCTTGCCACAGTTCAGGCTGAAACCATTTATACTCCACCATCATGTCCGCCGCCTCGTATCCCTCGCCAGCCCCAGGCCGCCGATCCCGCCGCAAGATCCTGGCGTGGTCCTTTCTGGCGCTTTTCCTGTTGCCGGCGTTGGGCGCGGCGGGGGCGCTTGCCTATCGCGGCGGCCCGACGCACTGGAGCCAGTGGGACCGCGCGGTGACGAGCCAGATGCCGGACGCGGCTTCGTATCCGGAGGCGCGCGTTCTGGTGATGGCGGGCCGCACCCGCGGCTGGAAAGGCGCAGTCGCGGTGCACAGCTGGATCGTCATCAAGCGTGAAAACGATCGGAACTGGCGCCGCTACGATGTCGCCGGCTGGGGCAGTCCGGTGCGGCTGAACTGGTGGCCGCCGGACCTCTGGTTCGGCGAGCACGGCAGCGTGGTCCTGGACATCAAGGGCGCGCAGGCGCAGGCGCTGATCCCGCGGATCGAGGCCGCCATCAAGAGCTATCAGTACGCCAATTCAGGCGACTACCGCATCTGGCCGGGTCCCAACAGCAACACGTTCGTCGCGACCGTGCTGCGCGCCGTCCCGGAGCTTGGCGTCACCACGCCGCCGAACGCGATCGGGCGCGACTATCGCCCCTACCCTTACGTGGGCCTGAGCGACAGCGGCACCGGTATCGAGGCGAGTCTGTGGGGCGTGCTCGGCGTCAAGCTCGGCTGGGTCGAGGGGATCGAGGTGAATGTGCTCAGCCTCGTCGCCGGGCTCGACCTGCGCCACCCGGCGCTGAAGCTGCCGGGGTTCGGGCGGATCGGGTTCGACGCGGCGGTGGCGAATGCGGCCAACGCCGGATCATGAGGCGGCGAGCCTTCTCCCCTGCACCATTCTGAAATACCCCGCGAGCAGCAGTCCGCACAGCAGCATGCCGTTCGCGAACAAGAGCGACGCCGTGACGGACCCGGTCCAGTCGCGCAGCAGGCCCGCGAAAGCGATCAGCACCGGCATGCCGCCAAAGTACCAGAGAAAATAGACACCAAATCCCGGCCCCCTCGCCTGCGGGCTCAAGACCTCGGCCGCGAGCGAGCCGACGACCGGCGCGGCGATCGCGAGTGCGATGCCGAACAGCGTGAAGAACAGAAGCGGGTACGGCGCGAACGGAATGAGGGAGCCGAGCATGATGCTGGCGATGAGGCCGCCGGCCATGACGATGTTGGGTGCCCGATAATACGTCGCCAAATATCCGCCGATCGGAAGCGCAAAGATGAAAACCCAGGACATCAGGCTGACGACCGCACTCGCGCCCGCGATCGATGCGCCGCGTTCGATCAGGTGAGCCGGCCCGAAGCTGAGCATCACCAGATAGGCGCCGTTCAGGAACATCCAGATGATGCCCGCAAGGCAAGCGATCTTGATGTCCGACCAGCTCAGCGTGTGTGGTTCTTCGGCGACCGACGCCCGATGATCGGAGGGACTGTGGTAGAACGCCGCCATCAGAAGCAGCGCCAGCGCAACGAGCGTCGCACTTGAGCCGAAAACGAATTGCCAGGATTGGACTTCCGCGAGCCAGCTCTGCGTCGCCTGACCGGCCGCGATCCCGACCGGCCAGCCGACAATGAAGATCGCATTGCCGAGGAAGAGCTCCTTGTCGGCGAACCAGTCGGTCAGCATTTTCGACATCAGGACGATCAGGATTGCGCCGCCGACGCCGGCCAGAACATGGCCAAACAGGACCGTGTAATAGGACTGCGCCAGGCACGCGACGACGCCGCCGGTGACCATCAACGCCATCCCGAAAGTCACGACTGATTTGTCGCCAAAGCGCCGGCCGAGAAACCCGCTCGGCAGCGAGATCGCGATCCCGGGCAGGATGAAGCCGCCGACCAGCAGCCCGACTTGGGTGTAGCCAATGCCGAAATCGCGGATCAGGAAGGGGGCAACCGATCCGGCCGACTGGAACTGGTATCCGAGCGCAAATCGGGCTGCGAACAGCACCGCAAGGATGAACCAACGGCTTTCGAGCATGAAGTTCCCTTGGCCATGCGTCCGGATACGGGCACGGTTCACATCCCAGCAACGTGAGGCTGAAGATTCGGCCCCCCGCTACTGGTTAATGGCCCGTTGACCGAGGGGCAAGCCAACACCACCCATTTTCATTTACCGCATAGATAGATTGTTCATCCAAAGTCGCCCAACGCTGGCCGAGTCCAGTGCGCTTTTCCGGGCTTTGCGCCCAGCGTGGGTGAATTTGATGACATCCATAGGTCTGTCTTCCGGAGCCGTCGAACGGCCAATCGCGGTTCCACCCGACATCTACATTCCCCTCGTCGACTCCCTCTATAAGGATGGCCGCACCCTGCTGACCGGCACGATCTTCGTCGTCGGCTCGATGCTCACCACGCACTGGAAAACCGGTGAGCCGCTGTTTCTCGTCTGCGCGCTCGCGGTCGTGGCGGTCGCCTGCACGCGCGGGCTGGTCATGCGCGCCTACGCGCGCGTCCGCACAACCGTAAACAGCAATGAAGTCGCGCGGCGCTGGGAGAAGCGCTACGTCGCAGGCGCGGCGTCCTCGGTCGGTCTGCTCGGAATCTGGTGCTACATCGCGTTCTCGAGGACCAGCGATCCCTTCGCTCATCTCATCAGTTTTTCGATGACCATCGCCTACGTGGTCGGGATCTTCGGCCGCAACTTCGGCAATTCGCGTTCGGTCATCATCCAGATCATGTGCGCGTGGGTCCCGATCACGGCCGCGCTGCTGCTGCACGGCGACATCTACCACTGGATCTTCGCCGGCCTGCTCGGGCCGTTTTTCCTCGCCGTGAAGTTTATCGCCGAGCGATTGCGGCTGACCTTGCTCGATGCCGTGGTCGCATCGCGCGACATGGCGTTGCTGGCAAAGCGGTTCGACACGGCGCTCAACAACATGCCGCACGGCCTGTGCATGTTCGATGCCGAGCGCCGCATCGTCGTGGCGAACAAGCGGTTGAGTGAGCATCTGGGCTTGCCGGCGGAAAGCGAACTGAAAGGGTTGATTCCGGAGCGGCTGGTGACGCTCGCTGTCGAAACCGGGCTCATTCCGAACGATCAGGCCGAGCGTCTGGTTGGCGATCTCAATGCCCGCCTTTCCGGCGCCGAGACCCATGCTTTCGCGGTCGACCTGCACAACGGCAGAACGCTCGAATTCACCGTGCAGCCGATGGAAAACGGCGGAATGGTGCTGCTGGGCGAGGACATCACCGAGCGCAAGATCGCGCAGGCCAGGATCAATCATCTCGCGCGCTTCGACTCGCTCACCGGCCTGCCGAACCGGACGATCCTGCGCAGCCGCATGGACAACGCGCTCGCGGAGTGCACCTCCGAGCAGATGTGCGCGGTGCACTTCATCGACCTCGACCAGTTCAAGCAGGTCAACGATACGCTGGGGCATTCGCGCGGCGACATGCTGCTGGTGGCGGTCGCGGAGCGGTTGCGCAAGGTCGTGCGCGAGACCGATGTCATCGCGCGCTTCGGCGGCGACGAGTTCGTGGTGTTGCAGTATCCCGTGACATCGCTCGACCAGGCGTCCGCGCTCGCCCAACGCATGCTGGAAGGCCTCAAGGGAAACTACGAGATCGACGGCCACGAAGTCGCTGTCAGCGCCAGCATCGGGCTCGCCATCGCAAGCGCCGCGGATACCGATGCGGATCAACTCTTGAAAAACTCCGACATGGCGCTGTACCGCGCGAAGGCGGAAAACCGCGGGACCTGGCGCTGGTTCGAAGCCGAGATGGAGGCGCGCGCGCAGGCGCGCCGCAGCCTCGAACTCGACCTGCGCACCGCGCTCGAAGCCGAGGCGTTCGATCTCTATTACCAGCCAATCTTCGACATCCGCACGCGGCGCATCCTCTCCTGCGAGGCCCTGCTGCGCTGGCACCATCACGAACGCGGCATGGTGTCGCCGGGAGAGTTCATCTCCGTCGCGGAAGAGATGGGCATCATCGTCGAAATCGGACAGCAGGTGTTGCGCAAGGCCTGCCTCGAATGCCGCCGCTGGCCGGGCGATACGCGCGTCGCCGTCAACCTCTCGCCCATCCAGTTCAGCCGGTCGAATGTTCCCGCGACGATCCGCCAGACGCTGGCGGCCACCGGCCTTGCGGCGGATCGCCTGCACATCGAGATCACCGAATCGACCCTCCTGCAGGACACGCGCAAGACACGGGCCGCGCTGCGCCAGCTCGAAACGATCGGCGTGCAGGTTTCGCTCGACGACTTCGGCACGGGGTATTCGAGTCTGAGCTATCTGCACAGCTTCCCGCTGCACAAGGTCAAGATCGACCAGTCCTTCGTGCAGGACCTCAATAACGCGCGCCGGGTGACGCTGCTGCGTGGTGTGGCGCGGCTGAGCGCGGAGCTGGGACTGCGCGTCACGGTCGAAGGCGTCGAAACCGAGGAACAGCTCGCATTGATTGCCGGCGAAGCGAGCGTCGACGAGGTGCAGGGTTATCTGCTCGGCAGACCCTTGCCCGCCGCCGATGTCCGCAGGCTGTTGAACGCGATGAATCCGGCGCCGGCCGCGATGGAGCAAGTGGCCTGAACTCGCCCGAGTGTGCGCAGGCGACGTAGCGTCAGTAACGCTCGTGCGCGCAGGTATTTTTAGATTCTAGTATAGATTGTTACGTGGCAAGCCGGACTGCGGACGGCGCAGGTCGTTTCCAGGCTGCGCCATCGCGGCGACGATCCCCGCGGCACGTCCACCACCGCATGCCAGAAAGCCGCACGCTATCAGGGTTCCCTTACCGCATGCCCTCGCCGCCATTCGGACGATCCAAAACAAACACACAGTGACGATACGTAAGCTCCCTCGGCGGTTCGCCTCAAAGTTTTCCGCGGAGTTAACCTTAACAGACCGTTAAAGTTGTAAACCCGTTAAGGAAGTGTTAACCTATTTCTCACGGTCGCGACGTGTGAGGAGGGTGAGTATGGGTGCTGCGGCGGTTGCGCTGTCTCCTGTCGAGTCTCGTTTCGCTCCACGGCCTGAACCTCAGAACAATTTTTCCAATCGCGTCGCCGAACTGCTGGACCGGCTCGACTGCCGGCTCGCCGAGACGCCCGAAGAGCGCGAACCGATCTTCCGCCTGCGGTACGAGTGCTACCTGCGCGAGGGCGCGATCTCTCCCAACGCGTCGGAGACCTTCTCCGACCCCTACGACGACTCGCCGAACGCCCGCATCTTCGGCCTCTATCTCGATGGCGAGCTTGCGAGCTCGATCCGCATCCACGTCACCTCCCCCGAGCATTCCGACTTCCCGAGCTATCACGTGTTCGAGGACCTGCTCGAGCCGGAGCTGCGCGCGGGCCGCGTGATCGTCGACCCGACGCGCTTCATCACCGACAGGAAGCTCTCGCAGCTCAATCCCGGCCTGCCCCACGCGACGCTGCGGCTGTGCTGGCTCGCCGCGGAGCATTTCCACGCCGAGCATTTCCTCGTCGCGATCCGCACCGAGCATCAGGCGTTCTACAAGCGCACGTTCCGCCATCGCCTGATCTGCGATGCGCGCCCCTACCCGCTGCTCGCCAAGCCGATCAGCCTGATGACGGTAGACGTCGCGCACGTCGCCGAGGAGGTCCACCAGCGCTATCCGTTCTTCCGCTCGACCTTCTTCGAGCGGCGCATGCTGTTCGAACGGAGCCTTTGGACGCCCGCCCAATCCGTGCCGCGGGCCGCGACCGTGCTGTCGATCGATCACTATCGGGCGGCGCAGTAACCCGCCACATCGGCACCGCCGCGCGAAATCAGGATTGAAGGCTCACGGGATTTTGTCCCACGCCGGGGTGACGCGTGGCGCCGCCCGTGTCAGATTCGCGCGCATGAAGGACACGTGGCCCCTGCTCGACAAGATTCCCTTTCCGGCGATCGCGCGCGGGCGCTTGGAAACCCTGCAGGTCAATGTCGGCTATCGCTGCAATCAGTCGTGCGTGCATTGCCACGTCAATGCCGGGCCGAACCGCACCGAGGAAATGGACGCCACGACTGCCGATCTGGTGATCGACTTTCTGGAACGGCGGCGCATCGCGACGCTCGACATCACCGGCGGCGCGCCGGAGCTCAACGCGAACTTCCGCCGCATGGTGAGCGCCGCGCGCGGCATGGCCGTGAAGGTGATGGTCCGCCACAACCTCACCGTTCAGGAACAACCGGCGCAGGAAGATCTTGCGGAATTTCTCGCCGTCAATCAGGTCGAGGTCGTCGCCTCGATGCCCTGCTATTTGCAGGACAACGTCGACAAGCAGCGCGGCAAGGGCGTGTATGACGGCTCGGTGCGCGGGCTCAGGCGCCTCAACGCGCTCGGCTACGGGCGCGAGGGCTCGGGCCTCACGCTCAATCTCGTTTACAATCCACTCGGGCCGTCGCTGCCGCCGCCGCAGCTTGAGCTTGAGGCCGACTACAAGCGCGTGCTCGGTGAGCGGTTCGGCATCGTGTTCAACAGCCTGTTCACGCTCGCCAACATGCCGATCCATCGCTTCGGCGCGATCCTGCTCTCGCAAGGCCAGTTCGACCTCTATCTCGACACGCTGCAGCACGCGTATCGCGACGACAATCTTGCCGGCGTGATGTGCCGCAACCTGCTGTCGGTCGATTACCGCGGTTATGTCTACGATTGCGACTTCAACCAGATGCTCGATCTGCCGCTGACACACGGCGGCCGCGAGCGCGTGCATCTACTTGATTTGCTCAGCGAGGACATCACGGGCAATCCGATTCGTGTCGCAGGCCACTGCTTTGGCTGCACCGCCGGCCAAGGCTCGAGCTGCGGCGGCGCGCTGAAGGAAGCGGCGGAGTGACGGGCGAGCTGCCACCGCAGCCCACGCTTTCCGTCATCATTCCGGTTCTCGATGAAGCTGCGAATATTGTCGCGGCGCTGGAAGCATTGGCACCGCTGCGTTCCCGTGGAGTGGAAATCATCATTGCTGATGGTGGCAGCCGCGACGCGACGGCCGCACTCGCTCGGCCTTTCGCGGATTGCGTGATCGTCAGCGCACGCGGGCGCGCCACGCAGATGAATGCCGGCGCAGCGGCGGCGCGCGGCGAGGTGCTGCTGTTCCTGCATGCCGACACGCGGCTGCCGGCCGATGCGGACCGGCTGATCCTTGAAGGCCTGGCGCAATCGCGGCGCGCCTGGGGCCGCTTCGATGTGACGATCGAGGGGCGGCATCCGCTGTTCCCCATCATCGCCTGGTTCATGAATACCCGCTCGCGCCTCACCGGCATCGCTACCGGCGATCAGGCGATGTTCGTTCGGCGCGCGGCATTCGACGCTGCCGGCGGATTTCCCGGGATCGCCTTGATGGAGGACATTGCGTTCGCGAGGCGCCTGAAGCGCGTGTCGCCGCCGCTCTCACTGCGTGCGCGCGTGACCACGTCAGGCCGCCGCTGGGAAAAGCGCGGAGTGCTGCGCATGATCGTTCTGATGTGGCGCCTGCGGCTCGCGTATTTCCTCGGTGCGGACCCGCAGGAGCTTGCGCGGCGGTACGGCTAGTCTAAAGCCGTCCCTCCAGCGCGCGCATGAAGATCGTGCGCGCCGCGCGGCGGTCGAACTTGACGGGATTGCCGCCCGCGGTCGGATCCTCGGGCGCCATTTTCACGATCTGGTCGACCTTATCGTCGCCGACCTTCAGCCCCGCGAGCGTGTGCGGAATGCCGAGCTGCTCGCGCAACTCCAGCACGAAGTCCATGAAGGCGCGGAAGTTCGGCCGCAGGCCGATATACGCAGCGAGCCGCTTCACCTTGTCCTCGATGGCCTTGCGATTGAAGGCGAGCACGTAAGGAACGAACACCGCGTTGGTCAGCCCATGATGCGTGTTGTAGAGCGAGCCCACGGGATGCGAGAGCGCGTGGATGCCGCCCAAACCCTTCTGGAATGCGCTCGCGCCCGCGGCGGCCGCCGCCATCATGTGGGCGCGCGCTTCGATGTTGGTCCCGTCCCGGTACGCCGTGACGAGGTTTTCCTTCACCAGCCGCACGCATTCGGCCGCGATGCCGTCCGCCAGCGCGTGATAGGACGGCACGCACAACGCTTCGAGGCCATGGGAGAACGCATCCATGCCGGTGCCGGCGGTGATGTGCGGCGGCATGCCGACGGTCAGCTCGGGATCGCAGATCGTCACCTTCGGCAGCATCAAGGGATGGAAGATGATCTTCTTGGTGTGCGTCTTTTCATTCGTGACGAC
>Ga0190272_10000334_pt1 | contig 26173 bp, 23 predicted proteins | sample Popmic504T_FD_133746 | JGI IMG/M metagenome (GOLD analysis project Ga0190272, IMG submission 133746) | Populus adjacent soil microbial communities from riparian zone of Shoshone River, Wyoming, USA - 504 T | ecosystem: Environmental > Terrestrial > Soil > Riparian zone | place: USA: Wyoming...
CAGCCGTCGCGGCCGGGGTCGGAGCCGCCGGAGCGCAGCCACATGGGGTCGCGCCGCACCTCCGGCGGGATGTCCTCGACCTCGGGCAGCCCCAGCTCCTCGCCCTGGTAGACGTACGCGGAGCCGGGGAGCGCCAGGCTCAGCAGCAGCGCAGCCCTGGCCCGTCGCAGGCCGAGGTCGAGGTCGAGCGGCAGCCCGTGGGCGCGGCCGGCGAAGCTGAACGACGTGTCGGCGCGCCCGTAGCGGGTGACGTGTCTGGTCACGTCGTGGTTGGACAGCACCCAGGTGGCCGGTGCCCCCACCGGGGCGTGCGCGGCCAGGGTCTCGTCGATCACCTCACGGAGCCGCGCGGCGTCCCACGGGCAGCACAGAAAGTCGAAGTTGAACGCGGTGTGCAGCTCGTCGGCGCGCAGGTAGGCGGCGAACCGCGCCCGGTCGGGCAGCCACACCTCGCCGATCAGGAACCGGTCGCCGGGGTAGGTGTCGACCAGTCGGCGCCACCGGCGGTAGATGTCGTGCACCCCGTCGAGGTCGGTGTAGGACCGGTCGTCGGCCAGCGCGGGGTCCTTGGCGAGGACGGCGGCCGAGTCGATGCGGATGCCGTCGACGCCGCGGTCGAGCCAGAAGCGCAGCACGTCGTCGAACTCGGCCCACACCTCGGGGTTCTCCCAGTTGAGGTCGGGCTGCTCAGGGGCGAACAGGTGCAGGTACCACTGGCCGTCCGCGACCCTGGTCCACGCCGACCCGCCGAAGATCGACTGGAGGTCGGTCGGCGGCAGCGAGCCGTCGTCACCGCGGCCGTCGCGGAACCAGAACCGTTGGCGCGGCGGCGATCCCGGCTCCGCGGCCAGCGCATCCCCGAACCACACGTGCCGGTCGGAGCAGTGGTTGGGGACGATGTCGACGATGACCCGGATGCCGTGGCCGTGTGCCTCGCCGATGAGCTCCTCCGCCTCGACGAGGGTGCCGAACTCCGGCGCGATCCGCCGGTAGTCGGCCACGTCGTAGCCGGCGTCGGCCATCGGTGAGTCGTACCAGGGGCTGAGCCAGATCGCGTCGACCCCGAGGTCCGCGAGGTAGGGCAGCCTGGCGCGGATCCCCGCCAGGTCACCGACCCCGTCGCCGTCGGAGTCGGCGAAACTTCGCGGGTACACCTGGTAGATGACCGCGTTGCGCCACCAGCTGCCACCGTGTCCGGACCTCGTCCCAGACGACATCTCCACCTAGCCCTTCATGCTCCCCGCGGTGAGGCCGCGGATGATGCTGCGCTGGAAGATCAGGAAGATGACGATCATGGGCAGGCCGGCGATGACCAGGCCGGCCAGCATCTCGTTCGCCGGCACCCGGCCGGTGGACGCCAGCCGGCTCAGCGCGACGCTGAGCGTCTGCGCGTCCGGGTCGGGCAGCACCAGCAGGGGCCACAGGAAGTCCTTCCAGCTCGCGATGATCGCGAAGATGGACACGACGGCGAGCACCGGCCTCGACAGCGGCAGCACGATGCTCCACAGGACCCGCAGCGGACCGGCGCCGTCCAGGCTCGCCGCGTCGGTCAGGTCGGCCGGTATCTGGTCGAAGAACCGCTTGAGCACGTAGATGTTGAACGCGTTGGCCGCGGCGGGCAGCCACAGCGCCCACGGCGTGTTCAGCAGGTTGACGTGCACGATCGGCACGTCCGTCGCGGTGAGGTAGGTGGGCACCAGCAGGGCGGCCGCCGGCAGCATGAGGCTGGCGAGCATCATCGCCAGCACCAGCCTGCCCAGCACCGGCCGCAGCTTGGACAGCGCGTAGGCGGCGGCCACGTCGACGATCAGCTGGAACAGCCAGCCGCCGACCGCGTAGAACGCCGTGTTCAGGAAGTAGCGGGCGATCTGGAGCTCGGTCCACGCCTTGGCGTAGGTCTCCGGGTGCACGGTCTCGGGCACCAGGGTGGGGTTGCGCAGCGCCAGCTCGGCCGGCGCCTTGAGCGCGCCGGTCACCATCCAGTACAGGGGGAAGAAGAACACGAACAGGAAGGACAGCGTCACGACGGCGAGCGTGGCGAAGTAGATGACGCGGCCCCGGCCGTGGCCGATCGCGCCGGCGGAGATGAGGGTGCGGGCGGTCACGACGACTCCCTGGTGAGCCACAGGTAGAGTGCGGAGAACGCGCCCAGCATCGCGAACAGCAGCACGCTGGTGGCGGCGGCCAGGCCGAAGTCGTGGTTGACCGTGAACGCGTACCGGTAGATCAGGACCATGATCGTGATGGTGTCCGGGTTCGTCGTGCCGGTGAGCTGGTACGGCTCGATGAACACCTGCATGGTCGCGATGATCTGCAGCAGCAGCATGACCAGCATGATGAACCGCAGGTGCGGGACGGTGACGTGGCGCAGCCGCTGCCACACGCTCGCCCCGTCGAGCTCGGCCGCCTCGTACAGCTCACCGGGGATGTTCTGCAGCCCGGCCAGATAGATCAGCGTGGCCCCGCCGAGGTTCGACCAGGTCGACACCAGGACCAGCGACAGCAGCGCGGTGCTGGAGGACTGGGTCCACTGCGACGTCGGCAGGTGCAGCCCGCTCAGCACCGAGTTGAACAGACCGTTGCCAGGATCGTAGAAGAACTGCCACAGCAGCACCGTGACGATCGGCGGCAGCATCACCGGCAGGTAGACGGCGAGCCGGAAGAACCCGGAGAAGTGGCGGAGCTCGTTGAGCAGGACGGCGAGGCCCAGCGGCACCGCGTACCCGAACACCAGCGCCAGCCCGGTGAACACCAGGGTGTTGCGTGACGCCGTCCAGAACAGCGGGTCGGCGAACAGGGCGCGGAAGTTGTCCAGCCCGACCCAGATCGGGTCGGTGACGAAGTTCACCTGCTGGAAGCTGAGCATGACGCCGCGGACGAGCGGGTACCAGGAGAACAGGGCGAAGCAGGCGATGCCGGCGGTCAGGAACGCGTAGGCCAGCAGGTTGTCGGTGACGGTGCGCCGCAGCGACCGCCGGCGGGCCGGTGGCCGTCCACGCCGGCCAGGAGCCCGGCGGATCTCCTTGCGCAGCAGGACAGTCGACATCGAGACCCTCTCGGGGTGATCGACCGGGCCGGGATCGGTTGGGGTCCGGTGGTGGCCGCCGTACGGCGACGGCGGCCACCACCGGGGCTCACTTGACCGTGGCCAGGATCGTGTCGACCTGCTGCTGGGCGTCCTTCAGCAGCTGGTCGATGTCGGCACCCTGCTCGGTCAGCACCTTCTGCATCACCGTGTCGAGCACGGCGTAGACCTGCTGGGCGTTCGGCGGCTCGAGCAGCAGCTCGATGTCGGCGTTGCCCTCGACGAACGGCAGGTAGTTCTCCTGCGGGGTGTTCGCGTACTGCTTGTTGGCCGCGTCGTACTTCGCGGCGGCCGGGCCGGTCCAGACGTTGGGCTCCGGCAGGCCGACCGGGCGGTCGTTGTCGGCCTCGTGCTTGGCGTCGGCCTCGATGCGGTCCGGGTTGTTGAACTTGAAGGTCAGCCACTTCAGCCCGGCGCGGATCTTCTCCGGGGATGCCTTGGCGTTGAACATGAACCCGTCGCCGCCGGCCAGGGTGCCGTCGCCACCCGGCATGGGGCCGAGGCCGTACGCCGTGTAGTCACCCTTGTACTGGTTGACGATCGTCGGGATGTTGTCCGACGTCGCGACGTACATGCCGAGCTTGCCGGAGGCCATCATCTGCAGCAGGTCGGCCCACTCCAGCAGCTGACGGCTGCCCATGGAGTTGTCGGCCCAGCGCATGTCGTGCAGCTGGCGCAGGACCTGGCGGCCCTTGTCGTCGTTGAACGCGGCCTTCCAGGTGTCGCCGTCCTTGGTGGCCATCCGCCCGCCGATCGAGTACAGCTCGGCGGTGAAGTGCCAGCCACCGGTGTTGCTCTTGCTGTAGTCGCCGTAGCCGACGACATCGGGGCCGAGCGCCGCGATCTTCTTCGCCGCGTCCCGCACGCCGTCCCAGGTGGTCGGCGGGTCGTCCGGGTCGAGCCCGGCCTGGGTGAACAGCGTCCGGTTGTAGAGCAGGCCCATCGAGTAGTTCTTGTACGGCAGGCCGTACAGCTTGCCGTCCGCGCCGGTGAACACCTGCCGCAGCTCCGGCCTGATCTGGTCGATCACCGGGAATTCCTTGGCGTAGGCCGAGATGTCGGCGACCTGGCGCTTCGCGATGAGGGTGGCCGGGTCGGTGAAGTAGACGTAGAAGACGTCCTCCAGCTGGCCGCCGGCGAGCTTGGCGGTAAACGTCTGGGGGTCCATCTTGCCCTCGCGGGCGTCGATCTTGATGTCGGGGTTCTGACGTTCGAACTCGGCTATGTCGTCGAGGAACTTCTTCCGGTCGACGTCGTCGGTCGCGGCCGGCAGGGCGTTGACCGTGATGGTGACCTTGCCGTCGGCCGCCGCCGTGGTCTCCCCGTCGCCGCAGGCGGCACCGGACACGACAACCCCTGCCACCGAGAGCAGCACGAGAGCGCGGCTGAACCTTGATCTGGTCATGGGACGAACACCCCTTCCTTGGGGGTCGGCGCTCGTCGGATCGGTAGCGGAAGTGCTGTGGTCCCGCCGGGCCAATGCCATGTTCCGCATCGGTGACGATACGAAGTACGACAAGTTAACGCAAGAACTAGATTGCCTCCGCAAGGTGCGGGATGATCGCACCTGTGCCCTGACCAGGTAACGCAGGTGGGCGAGTACGATCACCGTCGCGGCCCGACCTGCGGCTTTCCCCATTTCTGCCAGAACCTACGCAAACTTTGCGCAAGTTCCTTGCGCACGATCTCCGCCGCGCCGCACTCGCGACCCGCCCACCCGACTTCTTCGCATGAACGCGACACCAGCCTGGTGTGCGAGTCCGAAAACCAGACTGGTGTCGCGTTCATGCGGGATCGTCGGGACTGTCGGGGCCGTCGAGGCCGGGTGGCCAGGACATGCGACGACGCCACGGCCCGTCAAGGACCGTGGCGTCGAGGGGTGAAGCGGGCGGGATGGCTACATGCCGGCGGCGTTCTTCAGCGCGTCGACCCGGTCGGTGCGCTCCCACGGGAGATCGACGTCGGTGCGGCCGAAGTGGCCGTAGCTGGCGGTCGGGGCGTAGATCGGCCGCAGCAGGTCGAGGTCGCGGATGATCGCCGCCGGACGCAGGTCGAACACTGCGGTGATGGCCTGCTGGATCTTCAGCGGGTCGACGTTCTCGGTGCCGAACGTCTCGACGAACAGGCCGACCGGGGCCGCCTTGCCGATCGCGTAGGCGACCTGGACCTCGACGCGCTGCGCCAGGCCGGCCGCGACCGCGTTCTTCGCGACCCACCGCATGGCGTACGCCGCCGACCGGTCGACCTTGGACGGGTCCTTGCCGGAGAACGCGCCGCCACCGTGCCGGGCCATGCCGCCGTAGGTGTCGACGATGATCTTGCGGCCGGTCAGCCCGGCGTCACCCATCGGGCCGCCGATGACGAAGCGGCCGGTCGGGTTGACCAGCAGCCGCAGGTCGGAGACGTCCAGGCCGAGGTCGGCGATCTCCGGCAGCACCACGTGCTCGCGGACGTCGACGGCGAGCATCTGCTCCAGGTCGATGTCGGCGGCGTGCTGGCTCGACACCACGATGGTGTCCAGCCGCACCGGCTGGTCGCCGGCGTACTCGATGGTGACCTGGGTCTTGCCGTCCGGGCGCAGGTACGGCAGGACGCCGGTCTTGCGGACCGTGGTCAGCCGACGGGCCAGGCGGTGCGCGAGCGCGATCGGCAGCGGCATCAGCTCTGGGGTGTCGGTGCACGCGTACCCGAACATGAGACCCTGGTCACCGGCGCCCTGCCGGTCGATCTCGTCCTCGGCGCCCTCGACCCTGGACTCGTGCGCCTGGTCGACGCCCTGGGCGATGTCCGGCGACTGCGACCCGATCGCGACGTTGACGCCGCACGAGTGCCCGTCGAAGCCCTTGGCCGACGAGTCGTAGCCGATCTCGAGGATCTTGTTGCGGACGATCGTGGGGATGTCCGCGTACGCGTTGGTGGTGACCTCGCCCGCGACGTGCACCTGTCCGGTGGTGACCAGGGTCTCGACCGCGACGCGGCTGCGCGGATCCTCCCGCAGCAGGGCGTCCAGGATCGAGTCGCTGATGGCGTCGCAGATCTTGTCCGGGTGACCTTCCGTCACGGACTCGCTGGTGAATAGCCGACGGCTCACGCCACTCTCCTTCGGGGCCAAGGCCACCAGGCCTCGAACAGGTCGCAGTGCAGGCTACTAGGGGCCTGCTGTCAGTAGGCCAGTGACCGCGTCACAGACCCGTGCGGCGAGCAGCACCTTCCGGCCGTGCCGGACGACCTGCTCGGTGCCGTCGGCGAACAGCAGCCAGCCCGCGTTGTCCTCGACCTCGAACGCCAACCCGTCGCCGACCGCGTTCACCACGAGCAGGTCACATCCCTTGCGGGCGAGCTTCGCCCTGGCGTGCGCCAGGACGTCGGCCCGGTCGTCGCCGGTCTCCGCGGCGAACCCGACGAGCACCTGGGAGTCGCGGCGGGCCGCGACCAGCTCGGCCAGGACGTCGGGGTTCTGCGCCAGGGCGACGGCCGGGGGGCCGGCATCACCCTTCTTGATCTTGTGCTCGGCCTGGACCGCGGGGCGGAAGTCGGCGACCGCGGCGGCCATCACCACCACGTCGGCGTCCTTGGCCGCCGCGACGACCGCGTCGCGCAGCTGGGCGGCGGTGCGGACCTCGACGAGGTCGACCCCCGCCGGTGGGTCCAGCGCCTGGGTGTTCGCGCCGACCAGGGTGACGGCGGCGCCCCGCTGGGCCGCAACCCGCGCGAGGGCGTACCCCTGCCGCCCCGACGACCGGTTGCCGAGGAACCGCACCGGGTCGAGCGGTTCGCGGGTGCCACCGGCCGACACGACGACGCGGCGGCCGACCAGGTCCCGCGGCAGCGCGCCGGCGTCGGCGAGCAGGAGCATCGCCAGGTCAACGATCTCGGCGGGCTCCGGCAGCCGGCCCTTGCCGGTGTCGGCGCCGGTGAGCCGCCCGGACGCGGGCTCGGCCACCACGACACCCCTGGAGCGCAACAGCGCGACGTTGTCCCTGGTGGCCGGGTGCTCCCACATCTCGGTGTGCATCGCGGGCACCAGCAGCACCGGGGATCGGGCTGTCAGCAGGGTGTTGGTGAGCAGGTCGTCGGCGATGCCGTGCGCCGCCCTGGCCAGCAGGTCGGCGGTCGCCGGCACCACCAGCACCAGGCCGGCGGCCTGACCGAGCCGGACGTGCGGGACGTCGGGGACGTTCTCGAAGACGCCGGTGTGCACCGGCCGCCCGGACAACGCCTCGAAGGTGGCAGCGCCGACGAAACGCAGCGCCGCCTCGGTGGGCACGACGTCCACCTCGTGCCCGCTCTCGGTGAGCCGGCGGAGGACCTCGCACGCCTTGTAGGCGGCGATCCCGCCGGCGACACCGAGGACGACGCGGGGCCTGGGCCCCCCGTCGGGGTCGGTCATTCGCCCTCGGTGTGGTCCAACAGGCCGCTGTGGATCTCGCGCAGCGCGATCGACAGCGGCTTCTCGCGGGGGCCTGGCTCGACGAGGGGCCCGACGTACTCCAGCAGGCCCTCGCCGAGCTGGGCGTAGTAGTCGTTGATCTGACGCGCCCGCTTGGCGGCGAAGATCACCAGGGCGTACTTGGAGCTGACCTTGTCGAGCAGGTCGTCGATGGGCGGGTTGGTGATGCCCTCTGGTGCGGTTCCGGCCGGTGCGCCAAGCGCGCCGAGCTCGGCGAAGATCGGCTCGGTGGGGATGCTCACTCGCGTGCTCCTGCGTTGGGGAAGGCTGGTCGCCGGCCACGACGGCGGCGCCGCTGCTCGCAAGGAACAGGGCCGACAAGGAGCAAGGATAGCCTGCGATCGACCACGCCTTTGCCACGGTGTTCGCCATGCCGTTCGGGATGGGTTCGGCGCCGGTGGAAATAGGTGGCCCCGGGATGCGGCGAAGAGACGGGCCGAGAGGCAGTGAAAGGGGCCGGCCCACTGGCCGGCCCCGATCGGAAAAGCAGGTGCGAGTCGAGTGCTCGCTCACACGTCAGCCTGGCGATGGATGCCAGTCGGCCGTGTCGGATCGGTCAGCGTCGAAGTGCCGGTCGTCCGATTCAGTCGGTGGCGAACTCGGTCAGCAGAGCCTTGCGCTGCCGGTCCCCGAGGCCGCGCAGCCGACGACTCGTCGCGATCTCCAGCCGCTCCATGATCTGCTGAGCGCGCACCTTGCCGACACCCGGCAGCGCCTCGAGCAGCGCGGAGACCTTCATCTTGCCAAGCACGTCGTTGCTGTCGGCGTCCTTGAGCACCTCGGCCAGCGTGGTTCCGCCACGCTTGAGCCGGTCCTTGAGCTCGGCCCGCGCCCGGCGGGCGGCAGCCGCCTTCTCCAGCGCAGCGGCCCGCTGCTCCTCGGTCAGCTCCGGAAGGGCCACGGTCTCCTCCGTCAGTAAAGGTTGGTTCGGGAATGGTGCGAGGGCGCACGGTACCGACTCCCGATGGTCACCAACAAATGGGGTCCCCAGTGTGATTCACCGCGGCGACTTCCGCTATCACCCGTGTGACGGCAACACGGAGCGCCTCGGGAGACGGCCCGTGGTCGAGAACACCACGCGACGTGGACGGCAGGACGAACGTCGGCGTGTCGCCGAAGATCGCCGACAGCCCGGCGGCGGTGCCGCCCTGGGCGCCGAGCCCCGGGGCCAGCACCGGTCCGTTGAGCCCGGCGAGATCGAGCCCGTGCGGCCCCGTTGCGCCGACCACCAGCCCCACCGAGCCGAGCGGTCGCGCCCCGTCGTTCTCCGCGGTCACACCATCCACAATGGACTGCGCGACGGTCCGTCCACTATGGACGGCGGCCTGCACGACCGCGCCGTCCGGGTTGGAGGTGCGCGCCAGCACGAACACCCCGCGCCCGGACGCGGCCGCCGCGTCGAGCGCCGGCCGCAGCGAACCGAGCCCGAGGTACGGCGAGAGCGTCACCGCGTCGGCTGCCAGCGGCGATCCGTCCGTCAGGTAGGCGGCGGCGTACGCCGCCATGGTCGAGCCGATGTCCCCACGCTTGACGTCGAGCAGCACCAGGGCACCCGCCGACCGGGCCGCCGCGATGGTCCGCTCCAGCGCCGCGACCCCCCTGGAGCCGTACGCCTCGAAGAACGCGGACTGCGGTTTGAACACCGCCACCGAGTCACCGAGTGCGTCCACAGTGGACAGAGCAAAGCGATCCAGACCGGTGTGGTCGAGCGGCAGTCCCCACGCGGTCAGCAACCCCGGATGCGGGTCGATACCGACGCACAGCCGGCCCCGCTCGGCCGTGACCGCGGCCAGTCGCGCGCCGAATCCCCCCCGGCCATACGGATGCGAGACGCCGATTTCGGGGGGCACGCGACGGCCATACGGATGCGAGTCGCTCATGGGTTCTCGCTCCGCAGAGCGGAGTGCAGCGACTGCAGCGAACGCACCCCGATGTCGTCGCGGATGAGCGCCTCGATGCCCTGCACGGCGGCGGCCGCCCCCTGCACCGTCGTGATGCACGGGATGTCCTGCGAGACGGCCGCGGTGCGGATCTCGTACCCGTCCACCCGCGGCCCCGAGTTGCCGTAGGGGGTGTTGATCACCAGCCGCACCTCCCCCGCCCTGATCATGTCGACGATGTTGCCCGGCCCCTCGAAGTGCTTGCGGACGACGGTGCACGGGATTCCGTTGCGGCGCAGGGTCTCCGCAGTGCCCACGGTGGCCAGCACCTCGAAGCCGAGATCGGCCAGCCGCTTGACCGGGAAGACCAGCGACCGCTTGTCCCGGTTCGCCACCGACACGAAGATCCGCCCGCTGGTCGGCAGCGACCCGTAGGACGCGGTCTGCGACTTGGCGAACGCCTGCCCGAAGGCCACGTCGATGCCCATCACCTCGCCGGTGGAGCGCATCTCGGGGCCCAGCAGCGAGTCGACGCCGAGCCCTTCCGGGGTGCGGAACCGGTGGAACGGGAGCACCGCCTCCTTCACCGCGACCGGGGCGGACGCGGGCACCTCGCCGCCGTCGCCGGACAGCGGCAGCATCCCCTCGGCGCGCAGTTCGGAGATCTTGGCGCCGAGCATGACCCTGGCGGCCGCCTTGGCCAGCGGCACCGCCGTCGCCTTGGACACGAACGGCACCGTGCGGCTCGCCCTGGGGTTGGCCTCCAGCACGTACAGGACGTCGTCCTTGAGCGCGTACTGCACGTTGAGCAGCCCGCGCACCCCGATGCCGTGCGCGATCACCTCGGTCGAGCGGCGCACCGCGGCGATGTCGGAGCGGCCGAGGGTGATCGGCGGCAGCACGCAGGACGAGTCGCCGGAGTGGATGCCGGCCTCCTCGATGTGTTCCATGACGCCGCCGAGGAACACCTCGTCGCCGTCGCACAGCGCGTCGACGTCGATCTCGATGGCGTCGTCGAGGAACCGGTCGACCAGCACCGGGTGCTCCTGGGTGATCTCGGTGGCCTTCTCGATGTAGGCGGCGAGCGACGCCTCGTCGTACACGATCTCCATGCCCCGGCCGCCGAGGACGTAGGACGGGCGCACCAGCACCGGGTAGCCGATGTGGTCGGCGATCCGCTTGGCCCCCACGAACGACGTCGCGGTGCCGTACGCGGGCGCCGGCAGCCCCGCCGTGGTGAGGAGGTCGCCGAACGACCCGCGATCCTCCGCGAGGTGAATGGCGTCCGGCGGGGTGCCGACCACCGGCAGGCCCGCGTCGGCCAGGCGCCTGGCCAGGCCCAGCGGGGTCTGCCCGCCGAGCTGGACGATCACCCCGGCGACCGTGCCGGACTGCCGCTCGGCGTGGAACACCTCCAGCACGTCCTCGAACGTCAGCGGCTCGAAGTACAGCCGGTCCGACGTGTCGTAGTCGGTGGAGACCGTCTCCGGGTTGCAGTTGATCATCACGGTCTCGTAGCCGACGCCGTTGTTGTCGGGAGCGGAGCGCAGGGCCATGGCTGCGTGCACGCACGAGTAGTCGAACTCGATGCCCTGCCCGATGCGGTTCGGCCCGGACCCGAGGATCAGCACCTTGGGGCGGTCCGGCTGCGGGGCCACCTCGGACTCGGCAGCGGGATCGGACTCGTAGGCCGAGTAGTGGTACGGGGTGTGCGCCTCGAACTCGGCAGCGCAGGTGTCGACGGTCTTGAACACCGGGCGCACCCCGAGCCGGTGGCGCAGCGTCCTGATGCCGTTCTCCCCGGCGTGCTCGGGCCGCAACGCCGCCACCTGGCGGTCGGAGAACCCGGCGCCCTTGGCCCTGCGCAGCAGCCGCTCGTCCAGCACCGGCGCGTCGAGCACCTCACCGCGCAGCTCGACGAGGGCGGCGATCTGGTCGACGAACCACGGGTCGATCCACGACGCCTCCGCGACCTGCTCGACGGTGGCGCCCAGGCGCAGCGCCCGCTCCACTGTGTAGAGCCGCCCGTCGTGCGGCACCCGCAGCGCCTCCAGCTCGGAGCGCAGGGTGGCGCCCGGCGGGTCGGGCAGCGTCCAGAACCCGGCAGCCTTGGTCTCCATGGAGCGCAACGCCTTGCCCAGCGCCTCGGCGAAGTTGCGCCCCAGCGCCATCGCCTCGCCGACGCTCTTCATCGTCGTGGTGAGCGTGGGGTCGGCGCCGGGGAACTTCTCGAACGCGAACCGCGGCACCTTGACCACCACGTAGTCGAGCGCGGGCTCGAAGGACGCCGGGGTCTCGCCGGTGATGTCGTTGCGGATCTCGTCCAGGGTGTAGCCGATGGCCAGCCTGGCCGCGATCTTGGCGATCGGGAAGCCGGTGGCCTTGGAGGCCAGCGCGCTGGACCGCGACACCCGCGGGTTCATCTCGATGACCACCAGCCGCCCGGTGCCGGGGTGCACCGCGAACTGGATGTTGCAGCCGCCGGTGTCGACGCCGACCGCGCGCAGGACCGCGATGCCGAGGTCGCGCATCCGCTGGTACTCGCGGTCGGTCAGGGTCATCGCCGGGGCGACCGTGACGCTGTCGCCGGTGTGCACGCCCATCGCGTCGATGTTCTCGATGGAGCACACCACGACCACGTTGTCCTTGCGGTCGCGCATCAGCTCGAGCTCGTACTCCTTCCACCCGAGCACGCTCTCCTCGATGAGCACCTCGTTGGTGGGCGACGCGGCCAGGCCGGCGCCGGCGATCCGCTCCAGGTCGGCCGCGGTGTGCGCCATGCCGGAGCCGAGGCCGCCCATGGTGAAGCTGGGCCGCACCACCACCGGCAGGCCGAGGACGTCGACGGCGGCGCGGATCTCGGCCATCGACCGGCACACCGCGGAGCGCGGCACGTCGCCGCCGACGGAGCGCACGATGTCCTTGAACTTCTGCCGGTCCTCACCGCGCCGGATCGACTCGATGTCGGCGCCGATGAGCTCGATGCCGTACTCGGCCAGCACTCCCCGCTCGTGCAGGGCCACCGCGGTGTTCAGCGCGGTCTGCCCGCCGAGGGTGGCGAGCAGCGCGTCCGGGCGCTCGATCTCGATGACCTTGGTCACGAAGTCGGCGTTGATCGGCTCGACGTACGTGGCGTCGGCGAACTCGGGATCGGTCATGATCGTCGCAGGGTTGGAGTTGACCAGGCTGACCCGCAGGCCCTCCTCGCGCAGCACCCGGCACGCCTGGGTCCCGGAGTAGTCGAACTCGCACGCCTGGCCGATCACGATCGGTCCGGAGCCGATCACCAGTACGTGCTGGATGTCAGTGCGTCTGGGCATCAGCGTTCACCCGCCAGTCGCCGCACACCGTCACGGAAGGCCCGAAAGCTCGGGGCCTGGTTGTTCTCGACGTCCATGTGCTGTGCCACGTCCTCCGCAAGTCGTCCCTTGCTCAACCCGACCTGGTAGTAGCCGTGTTGTTGAAGCACGTACTCCAACGCCTCCCAACAGCCGCCCGGCACGTTCTCCGGATCGCGGAACCGAGCCTGTGCCGCAAGCCCCACCGGCAGCCGTGGATAGGCGCGGCGCAGCGCCTCGACATCGCCCAGCAACCATGACTCCAGCTCTTCGACGACAATCCTGTTCAGGACCGTCGGCCCCGACCCCGAAGACACCAGCCCGGCCTGGTCCGACATCTTCTCCAGGCGTGCCTTCAGCTCTCGACAGTCGTCGGCGTCCCGGTCCACCACGACCACGACCTTCACACCGGCAGAGACCGCCCAACCGGCGTAGCTCCGTAGGCGGTCGGGAAGCCGGCGCAACAGATCAGGCTTTCCGTTGAACACGAAGAACTCGAACTCGCAGTCGACGATCCGTGGCAGCAGGTGCTTGAGCGCCCGCTCGGCCGATGGCTCCTCGACGAAGAAATGCAGGGTCATCCGGTGGCCTGACCGCGCGGTCGACCCTCTCGCGTCAGCGGATCGCCAACACCGAGGAAGCCCTCCATCCACAGGTCACCGAGCAGCCCACCGGCGTCGACCATGGCGGTCAGTCTGGGATCATCGGCCGCCCTCACCGCTCGCGCGAAGCCGTCCTCGGCCCGGTACAGAACCCACAGTTCGTGCGGACGCAGCCCATCCACCAGGTGCGGCGAGTGCGTCGTCACAATGACCTGGGTCTGCTCCGCCGCCCGACGCAGCTCCTCCGCCAGGCCGTAGTGCAGTCGCGGGTGCAAGAAACTGTCCGGCTCCTCCAGCCCGATCAGGCCGTAGCTTTCGGCGAGTCCCAGGACCACGTAGTACGCGAGGAGGCGCAACGTGCCGTCGGAGGCGAACCTGGCCAGCACTGGCTCGCGGAAGGCCAGTTCGCCGATCTTGAGCAACAGCCGGTTGTCCTCCGAGACTTCGGCGCGTGGCTCGTCGAACTGGGGAACGAGCTGGCGCAACTTGTGCACCAGCTCGGTAAGCACGTCGGGCCGCTCCTGGGCCAGGTAGCGCACCACGTTGGCCAAGTTGTCGCCGGAGGGGGTAAGCCGCGGTTGGGCACCGTTGGCCGGAACGGAGCGCAGCATTCTCGACTCCAGTGTCGAGACGTGCCAGCTCCGGATGTCGTCCTTGGTGTGGTTCACGGCGATGTAGTCCTCCACATCGCCGAGTGCCGCGAGGGCCAGGACCGAAGTCCGCATGGTGATCGGGTGCCGGCTCCCGGTGTAGTCGTCGGTGGCCGTTCCGCGCCCGCGGGTCAGGTCAAGGGAAGGGCCGCCGCGGCCCGGCCACTCCAGCAGTTCCCTGACGACGACCGGCTCGCCCCCCACCTCGTCCAACTCGACGTGATAGGTGGCCGGTCCGTCAGTGGTCGATGAGCTGTAGGTGATCGTGACCTCGACCGGGCCGGTCCGCTCCAGGCTGCGTATGCCGTGCAGCCCGCCTCGCCTGTGCCACGCGACGCTCAGGCCCTCGTTGACCGCCTCTTGAAGGAATGCCAGGACATCCAGGACGGTCGACTTGCCACTGCCGTTGGGACCGACCAGGAAACTGAGCGGCGACAGGTCGTGGAACTCGACGTCGCGCAGCACGCGGTAGTTCTTCACCGCCAGGCGTTCGACACGCGAGGCCACGTCACGCTCCCATCAGGCCGGCGAAGCGGTCGAACAGGTGGCCGGCGTCGTGGGGACCGGCGGCCGCCTCCGGGTGGTACTGGACGGAGAACGCCGGGGCGTCGAGACACCGCAGCCCTTCGACGACTCCGTCGTTGAGACACACGTGGCTCACCTCGACCCGGCCGAAGGCGGTGTCCGTGACGGCGCCCTTGGGCGCGTCGACCGCGAAGCCGTGGTTGTGCGCGGTCACCTCGACGGTGCCGGTGACCCGGTCGAGCACCGGCTGGTTGATGCCGCGGTGGCCGAAGCGCAGCTTGTAGGTGCCGAAGCCCAACGCCCGCCCCAGGATCTGGTTGCCGAAGCAGATGCCGAACAGCGGCACCCCGCGGCGCAGCACCTCGGCGGTGAGCGCCACCATGACGTCCGCCGTCGCCGGGTCACCCGGACCGTTGGACAGGAAGACCCCGTCCGGCGACACCGCGAGCACCTGGTCGATCGTGGACGTCGACGGCAGCACGTGGGTGGTGATGCCGCGGGCGGCGAGCATCCGCGGGGTGTTCGCCTTGATGCCGAGGTCGAGCGCGGCGACGGTGAACCGCCGCTCCCCCACGGCGTCGACCACGTAGGGCCGCGGGGTGCTGACGTCCCCGGTGAGGTCGGCGCCCACCATCGGCGGGCTGTCGCGCACCTCGGCGAGCATCGTGGCGTCGTCGGCCAGCGCGTCGCCGGAGAAGATCCCGGCCCGCATGGCCCCGGCCTCGCGCAGGTGCCTGGTGAGGGCGCGAGTGTCGATGCCGGCGAGCCCGACAACGCCCTGCCTGCGCAGCTCGTCGTCCAGGGTGCCGGTCGCGCGCCAGGAGGAGCTGCGCCGCGCGGGGTCGCGCACGACGTACCCGGCCACCCAGATGCGGTCGGACTCGCCGTCCTCGTCGTTCCACCCGGTGTTGCCGATGTGCGGCGCCGTCTGGAGCACGATCTGCCGGTGGTAGGACGGGTCGGTGAGGGTCTCCTGGTAACCGGTCATGCCGGTGGCGAACACCGCCTCGCCGGTGGTGCGGCCGAGCGCCCCGTACGCCAGGCCGCGGAAGCTGCGGCCGTCCTCGCACATCAGCACCGCGGTGCCGGTGTCGGCCGTCATGTCGAGCCCCTTCCCCTCGCGTTGTCGGCGAGCGACCGCAGCGTCCGCATCCACTCCGGGTACACCGCCTCGTCGCCACGGAAACCGATGTCCAGCAGGTGACCGCCGAGCTGCCAGGTGACCACCAGGATCCCGTCGGCCTGCACCCGGCCGGACAGGGAGCGGCCGAGCCGCACCCCGCGCACCGACCTGGCCGGCACCCACAGCGGGGTGGCCCCGGCGCGGTCGACCAGCAGCCCGGACCGCGACACGTGCAGCGTGGCCGGCGTCTGCACGGACACGTCCCCGACGGTGACCGGGTCGTTCCAGTCGCCGGCCATCGCGGTGCCCAGGTACAGCACGCCGGTCTCCGGCAGCAGGGCTGCGCCGTTCGGCCCGGTCAGCTCCAGCGGCGGCGCGGGGAACGGGGCCAGCGGCACCGCGCGCCACGGCCGGGACGGGGCGCGCAGCCGCCCGCGGTACACCGACAGGGACAACCAGGCGATCAGCACCAGCACCGCGAACAGCAACACCCACCTCATGCCAGCACCTCGCCCTCGTGCGTCGTCAGCCGGCCGCGCAACGCGGTCAGCACCACCGTGGCCGGCAACAGCATCCCCTCGTACGGGGTGTTGCCGGCCAGGCTCGCCAGGTCGGCGCCGCGCACGGTCCAGCTCGCGTCGGGGTCGACCAGGGTCAGGGTCGCGGGCTCGCCCACCGCGATCGGACGGCCCTGGTCGGGCAGCCCGGCGATCGCGGCGGGGCGCTCGCTCATCACCGCGGCGACCCCTCGCCAGTCCAACAGGCCGCTGCCGACCATGGTGAGCGCCACCACGGACAGCGCGGTCTGCAGGCCGAGCATGCCAGGCCGGGCCGCGGCCCATTCGCAGTCCTTGTCCTGCGGGGCGTGCGGGGCATGATCGGTGGCGACGCAGTCGATCACCCCGTCGGCCAGCGCCCGCCGCAGGGCGCCCACGTCGTCGGGCGAGCGCAGCGGCGGGTTGACCTTGTGCACCGGGTCGAACCCGGCCAGCCGCGAGTGGTCCAGCAGCAGGTGGTGCGGCGTCACCTCGGCGGTCACCCGCACCCCGCGGGCCCTGAACCAGCCGAGCAGTGCGACGCTGCCCGCGGTCGACACGTGGCACACGTGCAACCGGGCACCGGCCGCCTGGGCGAGCAGGCAGTCCCGCGCGATGATCGACTCCTCGGCGCTGGCCGGCCAGCCGGCGAGGCCGAGCCGGGCGGCCATGTCGTCCTCGTGGGCCTGGGCGCCCTCGGTGAGCCTGGGGTCCTCGGCGTGCTGGGCGATCACCGCGTCCAGCACGGTGCTGTACTCCAGCGCACGCCGCATGAGCAGCGGGTCGGCCACGCACAGGCCGTCGTCGGAGAACACCCGTACCCCGGCGGGGCTCGCGGCCATGGCGCCGAGCTCGGCCAGCCGCTCCCCGCGCAGCCCCACGGTGACCGCGCCGACCGGGTGCACGTCGACCAGCCCGACCTCCCGGCCGCGCCGCCACACGTGCTCGACGACGACGGCCGTGTCGGCCACCGGGTCGGTGTTGGCCATGGCGAGGACCGCGGTGTACCCGCCAAGTGCGGCGGCGGCCGAGCCGGTGGCGATCGTCTCGGCGTCCTCGCGGCCGGGTTCGCGCAGGTGCGTGTGCAGGTCGACGAACCCCGGCAGGGCGATCAGCCCACCGGCGTCGATCACCCTGGCCCCGGTGCCGTCGATCGCCGGGCCCAGCTCGGCGACGATCCCGTCGCGCAGCAGGAGGTCGACGGTCGGGCCGTGGCCGTACGGCCGGACGCCCCTGAGCAGCACCGGCCCGGTCACGCCGCCTCCCCGGAGCCGCCGAGCAGGTGGTAGAGCACCGCCATGCGGACGTGGACGCCGTTGCGCACCTGCGCCGTGATCGCCGCCCTCGGCGAGTCGGCCACGGCGGCCGAGATCTCCATCCCCCGCACCATCGGCCCAGGGTGCAGCACCACCGCGTGGTCGGGGAGCAGGCCCAGCCGCAGTTGGTTGAGGCCGTAGCCGATCGAGTACTCGCGCGCCGACGGGAAGTACGCGCCCTGCATCCGCTCGGCCTGCACCCGCAGCATCATCACCGCGTCCAGGGTGGGCAGTTCGGCGTCGAGCTCGTGGGACACGGTGGCGCCGGGGGCCCACCGGTCGATGCCGGCCGGCACCAGCGTCGGCGGCGCGATCAGCACCACGTCGGCGCCGAGCAGCCGCAGCAGGTGCACGTTGGACCGGGCCACCCGGCTGTGCAGCAGGTCGCCGACGATGCCGACGCGACGGCCGTCGAGGTCCGGCCCACCGCCGAGGCGTTCCCGCAGGGTCACGGCGTCGAGCAGGGCCTGGGTCGGGTGCTCGTGGGTGCCGTCGCCCGCGTTGACCACCGCGGTGTCCGGCAGCCACGACGCGATCCGGTGGGCGGCACCGGACGCCGGATGGCGCACGACCACGCAGTCCGCGCCGGCGGCGGCCAGGGTGTCCGCCGTGTCGCGCAGGGACTCCCCCTTGCCGACAGAGGAGCCACCGGCCGACACGTTCACGACGTCGGCGCTCATCCACTTGCCCGCGATCTCGAACGACACCCTGGTCCGCGTCGAGTTCTCGTAGAACAGGGTGATCACCGTGCGGCCTCGCAGGGTGGGGAGCTTGCGCACCTCACGGCCGAGCAGCACCTGCTTGAGCTTGTCCGCGGTGTCCATGAGCGCGATGGCGGTGGCGTGGTCGAGCTCCGCGGTGGACAGCAGGCTGCGCATCAGGCCCGGCCCCCCATCAGGCCCGGCTCCGCAGCAGCACCGCGTCGCGGCCGTCGACCTCGGTGAGGAGCACGCCGACGTCCTCGTGCGCCGAGGTCGGCACGTTCTTGCCCACGTAGTCGGCCCGGATCGGCAGCTGCCGGTGGCCGCGGTCCACCAGCACGGCGAGCTGCACGGCCCGCGGGCGGCCGTGGTCGAGCAGGGCGTCGAGGGCGGCCCGGACGGTGCGGCCGGAGAACAGCACGTCGTCCACCAGGACCACCAGCCGGTCGTCCACCCCACCGTCGGGCAGCGCCGTGGCCTCCAGGGACCGGTGCGGCCGACGCCGCAGGTCGTCGCGGTACAACGTGACGTCGAGCACACCCGTTGGCACCGCGGCGCCGGCGAACTCGGCGATGAGACCGGCGAGGCGGCGGGCCAGGTGTGCCCCACGCGTGGGGATGCCCAGGAGCACCACGTCGCTCACCGTGGTCGGTGACAGCGAGGTCTTCTCGATGACCTGATGGGCCATTCGGGCGATCGTGCGCGCCACGTCGGCTGTGGACAACAGCTCGCGTTCACGACGCTCCGCGCTCGGAACGCCATTACCAGGCGCAGCAGGCACCTGTCGACCTCCTTCCCCGCCTCACCGGACGGGTCTTAAAGGATGTCGGAGGCCCAGGGGCCCAGGACTGGCCGTCACGCTATCAGTCGACCTGCATGACTCTCGTTGGGGTGGAATCAGCCGTTCGGGTGGTTAAGTCAACTCCCTCGCCCGCAGTAGACCGGTCCACTTGACTCAAACGGTCACTCAGCGCAGCATTACTCTCCGTATACTTGATGCATCCCGCGGCACCCGAGACGCAGGCCGACGGGCGAACCGAACGGAGAACCGCCACATGGGCGACTACGCCAAGGCGCTGGGGGGAAAGCTCCGCGCCATCCGCCAACAGCAGGGGCTGTCCCTGCACGGCGTCGAACAGAAATCCGGGGGGCGCTGGAAGGCTGTGGTCGTCGGCTCCTACGAGCGAGGCGACCGAGCCGTCACGGTGCAGAAGCTGGCCGAGCTGGCCGACTTCTACGGCGTGCCGGTACCCGAGCTGCTTCCCGAGGGTCGGGTACCTTCCGGCGCCGAGCCGGCTACCAAGATCGTGATCAACCTGGAGCGGCTGCAGCAGCTCCCCGCAGAGAAGGGTGGGCCGCTGGCCCGCTATGCCGCCGCCATACAGAGTCAGCGCGGTGACTACAACGGCAAGGTGCTCTCGATCCGCGCCGAGGACCTCCGGTCCCTGGCGATCATCTACGACATGAGCCCTGGTGAGCTCACCGAACAGCTGGTCGACTGGGGGGTCCTCCCACCGGAGGCCCGCCCCGCCAAGGAAGACTGAGCCGCTCGGTTCACCGCGTCTCGATCGCGAACCGTGGGCGTCCGCACTGGCGCCCACGGTTCGGTCAATCGGTCGGACGTTCTCGTGTCAGCTCTCGTACGACGGCGTCCCCGGGGGGCGGGGCCGCCGCGGCTGCTCGTCGGTTTGCTCGGCGGGTCGTCAGCTGGCGCGGCCGGGGAACTCCCGGCGCAGCTGGCCCAGCACCCCGTTGACGAACCGGGGCGAATCGTCGGTCGACAGCGTCTTGGCCAGCTCGACGGCCTCGTCGATGGCCACCGCCACCGGCACGTCCGCCATCCACAGCAGCTCGTAGACGCCCAGCCGCAGCACGGCCCGGTCGACCGCGGGCATCCGCTGCAACGACCAGCCCTCGGCGTGGTCGGCGATCAGCTTGTCGATCTCCTCACGCCGCCCGACCACGCCCTCGATCAGGGTGACCGTGTAGTCGTTGATCGGCGGCACGTCCGGCGAGCCGACCCGCTCGGACATCAGCGTCACCGCGTCGACGCCGCGCGCGTCCGCCTCGAAGAGCAGGTCGACAGCCCGTTTGCGGGCCTTGCTTCGTGCGCCCATGGTCCTGCTCGTGTCTCGCATCCGTATCGGTGTCGCGTGGGCCGCCCTGGTGGGTGGGTTTCCGGCTAGGCGTTGACGCGGCCCAGGTAGCGGCCGTCGCGGGTGTCGACCTTCACCTTGTCGCCGATGTTCAGGAACAGCGGCACCTGGATCTCGGCGCCGGTCTCCAGCGTCGCGGGCTTGGTGCCACCGGTGGAACGGTCGCCCTGCAGGCCCGGGTCGGTGTGCTGGACGAGGAGCTCGACCGAGGTCGGCAGCTCGACGTAGAGCGCGGTGCCCTCGTGGAAGGCGATCATCGCGGTCTGGTTCTCCAGCATGTACTTCGCCGCGTCGCCGACGGTCTGGCCCGGCACCGGGATCTGGTCGTAGGTGTCGGTGTCCATGAACACGAAGTCCGTGCCGTCCGGGTACAGGTAGGTCATGTCGCGCTTGTCCACGGTCGCGGTCTCGACCTTGATACCGGCGTTGAACGTCTTGTCGACGACCTTGCCGGACAGCACGTTCTTCAGCGTGGTGCGGACGAACGCGCCGCCCTTACCCGGCTTCACGTGCTGGAACGCCGTGACGGCCCAGAGCTGGCCGTCGATGTTCAGCACGATGCCGTTCTTCAGGTCGTTGGTGGTGGCCACTAGCTGGTCTCTTCTCCTGCTTGTCGATCGGTCACGTCTGGACGACCACGAGGTCCTTCGTGGTCATGGTCAGCAGCTCGGGACCGGTGTCCCGCACGACGAGGGTGTCCTCGATCCGGACCCCGCCCCGGCCGGCGAAGTACACGCCGGGCTCGACGGTGACCGCCATTCCGGCGGTCAGTTTACCGGCGCCGAGCCGGGACAACGCCGGGGCCTCGTGGATCTGCAGGCCGACGCCGTGGCCGAGACCGTGCACGAAGTGCTCCCCGTGGCCGGCCCCGTCGATCACGTCGCGGGCCGCGGCGTCCACGTCGCGCACGTCGGCACCCGGCGCGAGGGCGGCCCGGCCGGCCGCCTGGGCGACCGCCACCAGGTCGTAGACCTCGCGCTGCCAGTCGGCCGGTGCGCCGAGCACGACGGTGCGCGTCATGTCCGAGTGGTAGCCGTCGACGAGGGCGCCGAAGTCCATCTTGACGAAGTCGCCCGCCTCCAGCACGGCCCTGGTCGGGCGGTGGTGCGGCACCGCGGAGTTGGCCCCGGCGGCCACGATCGTCTCGAAGGACGGCCCGGCGGCGCCGTGGTCGCGCATCCGCTCCTCGAGCTCGCGCGCCACCTCCAGCTCGGTGCGGCCGGGACGCAGCCCACCGGACTCGATGAGCTCGGCGAGCGCGGCGTCGGCCGCCGCGCAGGCCCGGCGCAGCGCGTCCACCTCGGCGTCGTCCTTGACGACCCGCAGCTTCTCGACGAGGCCGGGCGCGCGCCGGAACTCCACGGCCGGCGCGGCCTCGCGCAGCGCGGCCAGCCCGTCCACGGTGACCCGGTGGCTCTCGAACCCGACCACGCCAACGCCGGCCGCGGCCGCCTCGGTGACCAGCGCCACGTCGCACGGACGGTCGATGAGGCGCCGCAGGTCCGGCACCTGCCGCGCCGACTGGGTGTCGTACCGGCCGTCGGTGCAGAACGCCGAGTCGTCGTCCGTCACGCCGACCAGCAGCGCGGCGTTCGAGCCGGTGAAACCCGTCAGATAGCGGACATTGAGCAGGTCGGTGACCAGCACGGCGTCGAGCTCGGCGGCCTGCATGCTCGCGCGCAACCCAGCGCGGCGGGACTCGGGGGACATGCTCCGAGCCTACGTCCTGCGCAACAGGCGGCGCGGCCCACCGAGCCGGTGCGTGGACGCCACCTCCAGGCTTCACGCCGGTACCGTTGACAAATGCCCGGCCCACTGGAGAAGGACACGTGTCGTGACTACGTGTTGCCGCTGCTGAAGGCCGCCGGGTGGAGCGAAGACCAGATCACCGAGCAGTTCCCCATCACCGATGGACGGATCATCACCGTCGGGAAGAAACACCGCCGAGCAGCCGCTCTCCGGGCCGACTACGTGCTGGAGTACGCACCCGGTGTGCCGCTTGCGGTGGTCGAGGCGAAACGCGAGTACTCCATCCCCGGCAAGGGTTTGCAGCAGGCCAAGAGATACGCCCAACTGCTGGACGTGCCGTTTGCCTACTCCACCAACGGCCAGCACATCGTGGAGGACGACCGGGACACCGGGTTGGAGTCCGACGGCCTCACCGCCTTCCCTTCGCCCGACGCGCTGTGGTCGCGCTACCGCGTGTGGCAGGGCATCACCGAGGACCCGGTGGCCGACGGGTTGTTGTTGCCGTTCAACCGATCCCTGCGCAACAGCGACGGCACGGTGAAGGAGCCGCGCTACTACCAGCGCACGGCGATCAACCGCTCCGTGGCCGCCATCCTGTCCGGCCGCACGCGTCTGCTGCTCACCCTGGCCACCGGCACGGGCAAGACGTTCGTCTCGATGCAGATCGTCTGGAAGCTGTGGAAGAGCAACTGGCGGGCCGGCCGCAATCCCCGAATTCTCTACCTGGCCGACCGTAACGTGCTGGTCGATCAGCCGATCGAGCGCGAGTTCAAGCCCGCGTTCGGCAGCGGCAGCGACAGCCCGATCTGGAAACTCCAGGGCGAGGCCAAGGCCGGCCGCGAGATCTACTTCGCCCTATACCAGTCTCTGGCCGACGGCGGCGCCGGCACTGGCATCTTCCGCCAGTTCGCGCCCGACTTCTTCGACCTCATCATTGTCGACGAATGCCATCGGGGCAGCGCCCGTACCGACTCGTCCTGGCGGGCCGTTCTCGACTACTTCACTTCTGCCACCCAACTCGGCATGACGGCGACGCCGAAACGCGACGAGACCGCCGACACCTACCGCTACTTCGGTGACCCGCTGTTCGAGTACTCACTCGCGCAGGGCATCGACGACGGATTCCTCGCCCCGTACCGGGTCCGTCGCGTGGTGCTGAGCCCGGACGCGCACGGCTGGGCGCCGGAGCCGGGCCAGCTCGACCTGTACGGCAAGGAGATCCCCGAGGGCCTCTACACCACAGCGCACTTCGAGCGCGTGGTATCGCTGCTGAGCCGCACCGAGGCGGCGGCCAGGCATCTCACCGACCACCTGCGGCGGACCAACCGGTGGGCCAAGACCATCGTGTTCTGCGTCAACCAGGAACACGCCGACCAGATGCGGCGGGCGCTGCACAACGCCAATGCCGACCTCACGGCGCAGCACCCCAACTACGTGGCACGGATCGTCAGCGACGAGGGTCAGATCGGCAAGGCGCACCTCAGCGACTTCGCCGACGTCGAGAAGGACACGCCGGTAATCGCCACCACGTCACAACTGCTGTCGACCGGCGTCGACCTCCCGACGGTACGCAACATCGTGCTGTTCCGGCCGGTCGGGTCGATGGCGCTGTTCAAGCAGATGATCGGACGCGGCACCCGGCTCTTCCCCGACGAGGACAAACTGTCGTTCGACATCATCGACTACTCGGGCGCCACTGCCCTGTTCGGCGACCCCGAGTTCGACGGGCCGCCGGAGAGCGTGGTCGAGGAGACCATCGACGGCGACGGCGAGGTCGTCACGGACAGCGTCGTGGCCGATGACCGCGTGTCCGAACCAGAAGCCCCGTTCGACCACCAGGACGGGCCGTCCGAGACCGACGGTCCACGGACCCCGGAGGACCTCGACCCGCGGCGTGCGACCAAGTACTACGTCGACGGCACCGAGGTGTGGGTGACCGCGCAGGCCATCTACCACCTGGACCCGGAGACCCAGCTGCTTCGGCTGGTCGAGTATCGGGACTTCGTCACCGAGACGGTGCGGTCGCTGTACCCCGATGCCACCGAACTGCGGTCCAAGTGGGCCACCCGCGTCGGCCGCCAGGATGTGCTGGACGCCCTGACCAAACACGGCATCGACCCGGCGGAGTTGCTGGAGCGCAGTTCACTTCCGGACGCCGACCCGCTGGACGTGCTCGTGCATCTGGCCTGGAATCAGCCGCTGGCCACGCGGATCGACCGGGTACGGCGGGTCCGCAAGGAACACGCGGACTTCTTCGAGACCTACCAACCTGCTGCCCGTGAGGTCTTGGAAGGACTGCTGGACAAGTACTCCGAATACGGCATCGCCCAGCTCGACGACCTGCGGGTGCTCCAGGTGCCACCGTTGGCGGCGCTCGGCTCGCCGGCCGAGATCGCCGGTCGGTTCGGTTCCTCCGACGCGCTGAGGGAGGCCGTGACCACCCTCGGCGAACTCATCTACGTCGCCTGAACTCAATTCCAACTTGAGTTTCATCGGCCAATCGCACCTGAAAGTCAAGTTGCGATAGAGTTTGCGGGTGCCCGTGGACCGGCGTGACCTGCGGCGGCGACTGTTCGCCGTCGCGGCGGAGCAGGGCGGGTACTTCACCGCCGCGCAGGCCAAGGAGGTCGGCTACTCCTACCAGGCGCAGGCCCATCATGTCGGTGCCGGCAACTGGCATCGGGTCGAACGCGGCCTGTTCCGCCTGACGGAGTGGGTGCCGCAGGAGCACGACGATCTCGCCCGCTGGACGCTCTGGTCACAAGGACAGGGCGTGGTGTCGCACGAGACCGCACTGTCGGTGCACGCGATCGGCGAGTTCGAGTCGGCGAGGACCTGCCTGACTGTGCCACCGGACTTCACCCCACGCGACGCCGCCGTGCGGCTGCATCACGGGGACCTGCCGCCTGACGACATCCAGGCAGGAGCGGGCTTTCGCGTGACAACGCCGCTGCGCTCGCTGGTGGATGTCGCTGCCACGGCCGATGAGGACCAACTCGCCCGGGCCATCGCCGAAGCGGCCGAACGTGGCCTGCTGACCATCCGCCTCCTCCGCAAGCGGGCGGAAGCGGTCGATGCCAGAGCAGCACTACGCATCGAGCGCGCCCTGGACCGGAGCGAGGCATGACCTACAAGACGCCCGCCGCGCTGCGCATGGCCTTGGAGCGGCGGCTTCTCGCCCGGTCCGAGGAGACCGGCATCGGCCTCGACCGGCTGCGGCGCCGGGTACTCCTGGAACGCGTCGTCGCGCGGTTGACCGCCGCCGAGCCCGACCGCTGGGTACTCAAGGGCGGTATGGCCCTGGAGGTGCGGCTGCGTGATGCGGCCCGGCTGACCAAGGACATCGACCTGGGACTCCGGGGCGACGCGACTGAACTGCACGAGCGCCTGATCACTTCGCTCGACGCGGACCCGTGCGGCGACGGGTTCATCATCACCGCGGACGTTCCGGTGGCGCTGCGCGAGGACGGTGCCGGCTGCCTCACCTGGCGGACGAAGGTCACCGCGCAACTGGACAAGTTCTTCGGGCGCGCCCAGCTCGACGTGTCGCCCCGACCTTACGAACTCGGCCTGACCGACCGGCTCACCCTGCCCAACGCGCTCGACTTCGCAGGCATCCCGGCCGCCACGATCGAAGTGGTCGACGTCAACCGGCACGCCGCCGAGAAGTTGCACGCCCTGTGCCGCCAGTACGGCGACCGGGAGAACACCCGGGTCCGAGATCTGGTGGACCTGGCACTCCTCCTCGAACACGACCAGCTCGACCCGCCTTCGGTCGCCGATGCGGCACGCCGGGTGTGGCAGGAACGCGACGCCGCCGCGCCACCCCGGTGCTTGCCACCGCTGCCCGAGTCATGGCCCGCGCTCTACGAAGCGCTGGCCACCGAGCACGACCTGCACACCCAGTCCTTCCACGCGGCCTCGGCGCTGGTGCGCCGACTGTGGGCCGACATGTTCCCGAACCAGGAGATCTGACCTCGCATGGCTCGAACCCCCAGAACCACCCAGCCGGCGTCCCCCCAGGCCCGGCTGGCCGCCGTCATCAAGTCCACCCGCGATGCC
>Ga0190272_10000335_pt1 | contig 26143 bp, 33 predicted proteins | sample Popmic504T_FD_133746 | JGI IMG/M metagenome (GOLD analysis project Ga0190272, IMG submission 133746) | Populus adjacent soil microbial communities from riparian zone of Shoshone River, Wyoming, USA - 504 T | ecosystem: Environmental > Terrestrial > Soil > Riparian zone | place: USA: Wyoming...
CGGCGAAAGATTTATAGTAGAGCCGCTCAGTGCGACATCATTTGAGGGTTCGTTATTGGGCTAAAGCGGAGAGCGGGGGTGCGAAAGACTTGTTATAAGCGTTCGTGCGCTTAACCTTGCAGATTCGTCACTCCCACTCCGCATGTTCCTTGCTACTGCTGCCACCTTAAAACCAAAAGCAAGTCGACAACAGAGGAAAAGGAACCGCGTTAACCTATAAGCATTGCAGCTGACGGCGCGATAGCATGCCTCTCAAGTAACCTTTTCCTTCAGCTTGAATGCTGATCGCGCGCCGCAGCTGAAGGCCAAGCGTTGGATTGCTCGCGTTTGGTGCAGTCATCCAGAAAGGAATTTGAATGAAACAAAGTAGAATCCTAGCCAGCGCTATTGCGCTCATCTCGCTCGTAGCGGCGCTGCAAATGGCTGGCGCTTTAACGCTCGCGCATGAGAAACCTAAAACCGCGTCTCGCAAAGGTAGAGTCTTCCGTTCCGATACGAAGGAACCGATTGCTAATGCCTTAATCATCTTGCTCGATGATAAGAAATCCGAGAAGCAAGACAATAGCGTTGAAGCCAAGACAGATGACCAAGGTACTTATCTCTTTCAGAACGTACCGAGCGGCAAGTACACCGTTTCCATCAGAGCTTGGTACAAGACCCAGGAAGATGCGCCTTGTCAATTGCTGATGGCTAAGACAGCCGATAAAGATTCAATGGTAGTGGTTGCGCGTGACAAAGATAAGTTTGTGCAGCAAGTGTTCATCAAAGGCTTCTCCGTCAAAGCAGGCAAAGAGATAGTCAAAGATTTCGATTTCGCGTGCAAGAGTATGTTTGCGAAGTAGTCTCTGCCGCGAGAGGCGCAATCCAACAAGGGCCTGCAGCGGACGCGCAATTAGCTTGTCTCTCATGCAAGACTTGTCTCTGGCGGCGGTTCGTGCGCGTCGCTGATGCCCGGCGTTAGACCGCTAGAATATGCATTCTCAGAAGCAGAAATATTCTATCTGGATAGAAGCTGAAGAATGGGCGGACGGCGAGTGGACTCCTACGGATGATAATACTGATGTGATAGTTACTTTCGAGAATGGCAAAAGGTGGGTCGCCACGTTTTTCTCCTATCAGAATATTCTTTCCCTCTCTGAAAAGAATCGTAAATCGGGGGAGTGCTTGGGCGGTAAATATTTTGTCGCAACTGATATGGTTCTCGTGGATGTGGTTAGCCGGGAACGCATCGAAGCAGTTGTCGGCGAGATGCTGAAGCTGGATGAGTTCGAGAGATATTTCGCTTCTTGCGAAGGTGCCGCGAGAGTGAGCGGACGGGGAGATAGGTAACAGAAAAGTGCGGGGACATGGGTTACAGTTTTGGTTTCTTGTTACTTCGCCAGAGGCCGCCGTTGGGCGTCAATGTGTGAGGGTAGGTCAAATCATGAATCTTCAAAATCAAGTCACCGCAATCGATGCCGCTTGGCAAGTAACTTCAAAGGTCATTACTTCCTTATTAGCCGCTTTGGTGCTGTTTCTGCTGGGCTTACTGTTTAAGTCAGTCCGGCACGCCCTCTTGTACAAGCGTCATGAATTCGAGTTTGAATATGACAGTGATTTTCGTGGCTGCGAATATGATGTCCAGTGGGAGGAGTTAAGGCTTACTTTCCAAGTTGGAAATGTTCACAATGATTATTTAGAAAACGTAACAATCAAGAAAAATGGCGTGAATCCAGGAAAGAATTATGAAAGATTGCCGGTGAGTAACAGATTCCACGAAATATCCGAATGGAATTTGCATTTCAAGCTCGTTAGCATAGTACGGACAAGGCCACAAACGGGCGTGAAAGAATACCAGATTTATATTGTTATCCGACGTAGAAGGTGGTAGCGAACCGGAGCGCATTTGCCGTTTCGAGATGCCGAACAATCCATCTGAGGCTGACGAGTCAAGAGAAAAGTGACTCAAGCAGCGTGTTTGGCGGCGTAGGACAACAAGGGAGTACCCTTCTTCCTGAGACACTCCAGGTATTGCACCTCGTTATAAGGTGAGCGAGTTTGCCAGCACTTCCAGATGATTCTGATCCACTTATAAGCTAAGGCTCTGACAGCGGCCTGCTGGTAAGAACAAAGCCATGTGCCTTACGCTTTCAATTGAGCTTCCGATGATGCCCAGGCAAGAGGCCGAGCGTCTTGCGAGCCTGCGCTCTTCATCTGAGAAGCTAGCCGGGAACGGACTTTCATTCAATAGGCTGCCCAACTTGCGTTGCACCAGACGGCGGCCGGTGCAATGATGGGCCGCCGCTGGCGAACGCTGGCGTTAGGCAGACAAGAAACGGAGTGCTCGCGAAGAACTCCGACACGGAAATAGGAGAACGTAATGAAAGCACCCATCATCTGGTTCCTTTTGGTGATCGTCACGCTGCCCGCCATTTTCCTGCTGATTCGACGCAAGCGACGCTGAGGGATCGAGGCTCACGGTCGTTGTTGAAGCCACGCCCGCGACCACACCGGCCCTGCTCAGAGTGGCTACTCAGAACCCGAAGGCCGTCGTGGCCTCTCGTCACGGCACCGTCGAAGGGTGCAGCCTAACTTGCGTTGCACCAGACGACGGCCAATGCAATGATTGGCCGCCGCCCAACAAGGAACCGCGTTAACCTATAAAGCCTTGCAGCTGACGGGCGCGATAGCATATCTCCCATGTAGCCTTGTTCCCTCAGGTTGAGTGCTGATCGCGCGCCGCCGCTGAAGGCCACCGTTCGCTGCCTACGAGTATATGAAGAACCACGATCCAAGATGTGAGGGTGGAAGTAACGCTGACCAGAGACTTCTAGATGATGTCGCAAAGTATGGTTGGCATGTAATGAAGGTGCTCGAAACGCCTGACACACCAGGCTGGGCATATTCAGTGGGCTTATACAAAAGCTTTGGTCATGCGGAGATTCTGGTCTGTGGTCAAGGTTTAGAGCTGATGCATTACATGATTAATACAATTGGCGAAGGAGTGCAGCAGGGGAAAACATTTGCGGTCGATGAAGAGTATGCCGACCTCATCGATGCTTACCAATGCACCCTCAAACCAGTTAGGCTCAAGTGGTACCCAGCGTTCGTGAGCTTCGCATCCTGGTTCTATGACGGAGAAGATTTTCCGGTCTTGCAATGTTTCTGGCCAGATTTCGATAATCGCTATCCTTGGGATTCTAAGTTTGATCCAGGGTTGACGTGGGCTCAGCCATTGCTCTTTCATGAAGAACCCAGCGATGCGCGAGTTGAAAGTTTCATAGAAGGCCGCGACTTGGAAGTGGCCGATTAGTCTCCCGGCCCGCGAACAAAGCCTTGCAGCTGACGTCGCGATAGCATGTTCTCAAGTAACTTCTTTCCTCCAGCTTGAATGGTGATCGCGCGCCGCAGCTGAGGCCCATCGTTATGTTGTTACCCGAAATTGCCGGAGGGAATATGAAAGTTTACAGTCGAATCCTCATGCTCGTCTTCTTGGCCTCCATCGCTCACGTGACTAGAGCCCAGCAGAGTCCTCAAGATGGCTCTCCCTCACAAAATCCTGCCGTTAGTGCATTAATCAAAGATTCCGTCACGCGTGAAGACGCTGGCGATCTAATTGGGGCAATCAAGATTAATCAGAAGATTCTGCAACTTGAACCGAGGAACGTTGCTGCGATGAACACTATCGCTGGATTATATGGGAAGCTTGGAAAGTTTGGAGATGAGATCTTTTGGGCTAAGAAGGCGCTCGCTGTCAATCCCGGGTTTCCTCTGGCGTACATCAACTATGGTAATGCGCTCGGATCGCTTGGAAAGTTTAATGAAGCTGCGGAGGCTTTTGAGAAAGCGGCGAAGCTTGATCCCAAAGACCCGCATTCTGTTTACAGCTTAGGTGTTCTTGCGGAGCAGCAAGACAAGTTTGGAGAAGCGCTCGGCTATTACCAAAAAGCAATCCAAATTGATCCGAAGTTTGAGAATGGATATTTCAACTTGGGCGCAGCGTATGCCAATCTCAGACGATTCGATGAGGCGATTGGAGCTCTGAAAAAATTGCTCGAGCTGAATCCAAATGCTGATGATGCCAAAGCAATGCTTCAGGATATTGAAAAAGCAAAGAGGCGGCAGTAAGCAAGTTGTAAATCAGCGTGGCCAACATAACGAGCTTATTGAGCTTAGGGGGCGAGATGAGACAAATCCTGTCTTTCATAGTGTTCTTGGCTGTCCTTAGTTTCGACGGAGCACTCCTTGTTGCTCAGGACAATTCGAAGATTGATGGGACTGTTCAAAGCGGTGAGCAAGTTTATGATCTAAAAGAGGTCGATACTAAAGCAGTCATCTTATCCAGACCGAAACCCGAATATACAGACGAAGCAAGACAGAAGTATTTCTCTGGAACAGTATTGTTGGAGATCATCCTATCTTCGTCTGGCAAGGTGACAGGAATAAAAGTCCTGGACAAGTTGCCGTATGGATTGACAGATAGTGCCATCAAGGCGGTTCGCCAGATTAAGTTCAAGCCGGCTATCAAAGATGGGCGTCCCGTCTCTCAAAGAATCAAGGCTGAATATCATTTCAATCTCTGGAAGAAAATATACTTTGGTGATCGTTCAAAGCTGGTCTATTACGAGCAGGGTTGCTCCCAATATTCTGCTATTGCCTTAGCCGACAAGATCTATTTCAAGAGCAGCAAGGAGGCAACGAAGGCTGGATACACAAAAGCGAAAGAGGGATGCCCATGAACGTGATTTGTTTTTCAGCGAAGTATACGAATTCAAATTCGACGCGTCTAAACAAAGCCCTGCAGCGGACGCGGAATTAGCTTGTCTCTCAAGCAAGGCTTGAAGTTGGCGTTGGTTCGCGCGCGCTGCTGAAGGCCGCGGTTATGCTGCTCCTGTGCATGAATCTATGAAAATAGTTCACAAGTTCTCACTACTCTGCCTGCTCGTGCTTGCCTATACCGCGCCAGTCATGGCTCAAAGTGTAGAGCCGATTGTCGACCCTTGCGGAGACCCTACAGTTGAGAGTTTCTCCTGCCCGCTCCTCCGGGGTAAGGTGGTTAAGGTGTTGGACGGGGATACGCTCATCCTCGACTTAGCGAATAGGCGGCGTCTGCGCGTTCACCTGGTTGGCATTGCTGCCCCCGAGCCTCAACAGGAACTTGGCCGTGACTCGCGACTGCTCCTCAGCTCGCTCGTGTCGAGTCGTGTGGTAGAAGTTTGTGTTAAAACCAGCCAGTATTTACTCCTACGGCGCTCGAAGGTAAAAGAGGTGACCGGTGTCGTTCATGTACGCGGTATGGGCATGTTAGACGTTAATCTCCTGATGATACAGGCTGGGTTGGCGCGACACGCGAAGGCGGATCCTTACTCGATGTCGAACCATTTCGAGTGTCATTATGTCAGGGCGGAGGAGGAAGCTCGCGCCGCGGGGCGTGGTCTATGGTATGCGCAGCATAACAAAGCCCCGCAGCGGACGCGCAAATCAGCAGCTCTTTCATCCTCAAAGGTTCGTGCGCGCCGTTGAAGGCGACCGTTATGCATAAGGAGAAATGGATGGAGCCGAGCCTCGTACTTGAGCTGAACGCCTTCGTACCAGCCAAAGACTTCAGCTTGTCCAAGCAGTTCTATTTGGACATCGGATTCGAACTTGATTTTAGCAATGACCAGATAGCCAGGTTCAAAATCGCTTCCTTCAGTTTTCTGCTGCAAAGGTTCCATGTCCAGCAGCACTCTGAAAATTTCATGATGAGTTTAATGGTCGAGGATGCTGACCGGTGGTGGGAGCATTTCGAGCGCATCAAGCTCCGAGAAAAGTATCCTCATATCATGCTCAAGCCTCCCGCAATGCAGCCGTGGGGCGTTCGTGTTCTCTATGTCTCTGATCCAACGGGCGTGCTATGGCACATCACAGACAGAAAGAACGCAGAACTAACGTAGCTCAAGAGTAGACACCACAAGTGCTAAGACTTCGCTTGCTACAAGGAATTATTTTAGGTGTGACCCTGGGGTTCGCCGTGGGAGTCGGTGCGTACACCTTCGTCTACGCTCGTGGTTATTCGTACATGACGGATGATCCGGAGGCCTGCGTTAATTGTCATGTGATGAACGAGCAATATGCCGGTTGGGTAAAGTCGAGCCACCGATCAGTGGCGGTATGCAACGATTGCCACACGCCGCCGGGCCTCGTGGGCAAGTACACAACCAAGGCACTGAATGGTTTCTGGCATTCCTATTACTTCACGACGGGATGGTTCGAAGACAACATCCAGATAACACCACGAGGACGCAGGGTAGCTGAAGAAGCTTGCCGAAAATGTCATCAGGAGATAGTTGACGCTATTGAAGCTCCACACTCCGGGGCACCCGAAGCGCAAACGAGCTGCCTTCGTTGCCACAACTCTGTTGGGCACATGCATTGAGCCTGAATCGGGGGACTACCCGTTAAGAAAGGTGCACGTTAATGACTGAAGCAAGCGACAAGACTGCCGAAACTGACGTCGACGCCAAGCCGTCAAAACTCAATCGCAAACGACCCTGGCTGCGCTTTTGGGGCGTAGTTGCTCTGGCTATCGCCGCGACCGTATTCGGACTTGCGCTGCTGGTTAATATTTTTCAACGAAAGCAGGAAGCGCGTAATCCATTCTTCAGGGTAGTGGAGTTGACGGACGATACAGTTGACCCGGCTATTTGGGGGAAAAACTTTCCCCTCCAGTATGACGACTATCTGAAAACAACCGATCAGGTTCGGACTCGCTATGGTGGAAGCGAAGCGGAACCACGCACACCTACACAGGCTGACCCGCGCTCAATCGTGGCGCAGTCCAGACTGGAAGAGGACCCGCGTTTGAAGTTGATGTGGGCCGGCTATGCCTTTGCGAAAGATTTTCGCGAGGAACGCGGTCATGCCTACATGCTCGAAGACCAGATGTTCACCGAGCGACAACAAGTAGCGAAGCAGCCTGGCACATGTATCAATTGTCATGCGTCAGTCTACGTCGCTTATAAGCAACTCGGCGGCGGCGACATCGTCAAAGGCTTCGAGCAATTGAACAAGACGCCATACTTTGAAGCACGCAAAACGGTGACGCATCCTGTAGCCTGCATCGATTGTCACGATTCACAGACCATGCAATTGCGGGTTACTCGCCCCGCTTTCATGGAGGGAATGCGCGCTTTGAAGGCGTCGCAAGGCATACAGAACTACGACGTAAACAAGCAGGCCACCCGGCAGGAGATGCGCGCGTTTGTTTGCGGCCAGTGCCACGATGAATATCACTTCAGCGGTCCAGATAAGCGGCTCGTCTACCCCTGGGCTAAAGGATTACAAGTCGAAAACATTCTGGCGTTCTACGACGAGCAAAAATTTAAGGATTGGGATCACGCTGACACGGGTGCGCCGACGCTTAAGGCTCAGCACCCGGAGTTTGAAATGTGGAACCAGGGGATTCATGCGCGGTCAGGTGTGGCCTGCGCCGATTGTCATATGCCCTACAAACGGGAAGGCGCATTGAAGATCAGCGATCATCACGTGCGCTCGCCGATGCTAAACATCAATCGCGCCTGTCAGACCTGCCACAAATGGTCGGAAGACGAACTAAAGGCGAGAGTCGAAACTATACAAAGTCGTACACACAGCTTGCGCAACCTGGCAATGGACGCGCTTGTCGATTTGATTAACGACATTAAAGCGGCGAGAAGCGCCGGCCGTACCGATGCGGCAGTGACGACCGCACAGGATTTCCAGCGCCGTGCGCAATTCTACCTGGACTTCATCGAGTCAGAGAACTCAAATGGTTTCCATGCGCCTCAAGAGGCCACGCGAATACTTGGTGAGTCGATTAACTTTTCGCGAAAGGGACAAGTCGCTTTACGAGGTGGTGTGCTAACAGCCAACGGTAAGTGAGCCTACCTGAGAATGGCTATCGTTTGGCATCTCCGTACGACGGCCGCAACTGTGGTGCTGTGGGGATGCCAATCAGACTGTCATGAACCGGCTTCAACGGACGAGCGACCAGCACCGGGCACGGCGCCTGGCGCAGAACACGGTCGACGTTGGATCCGAACAACGTGCGCATGCCGAAACCGGCACCGTGAGCACCCAGGCTGATCAGATCAATGGAGTGTGTTTCGGCGTAGTTCAGGATCTCCCGATATGGTTGACCCTCAGCTACGGCGTGTTTGATCGGGCACCAAAGGTGAGTCTCCTGCGGCACAGCTCTCTGCAAACGCCGCGCAGCTTGATGGTAGGCAGTGTCCTTGCCCATTGGATACCACGCCAGCTCCGGTTCGCTCACACTGTTGCGAGGTAATACATGCAAGAGATGCAATTCGGCCTGGTGTTCCTGGGCGAGCGACAGGGCATATTTCAAGGCCAGTTCTGAATAATCCGAGAAGTCGTAAGCGACGAGCAACCGCTCCAATTTTATCTTGCCATCAGGTTGATCCACCCATTCACGTTCATCAGTGTGAGTGACCAATACCGGACACGGAGCTGTGCGACAAACCGATTCAGCGGTTGAGCCCAGCACAGCAGCGCGATGTGGACGCCGGCGCGAACGCATTACGATAAGATCGATATTCTGCTCACTTGCGGTTTGAGTTATCGCTTCTCCCACATCGTCGCCTTCGAGGACAAGCGCTTCCCAATTGAGATTTGCATAAGCGACTGGTCCCAGGAGCTTGATCAGCGAACCGATGAAGAGTTCCTTAACTCGACCTCGCGACAGGGCATAGCCGACCTCCGATGAGCGATTCGTCGCACCCGCGAGATAAGAAGTTTCGCCGACGACCTCCGCGACCTTCGCACAGTAACAAACGACAAGGGTCGCGTCGTAAGCCTGAGATAGCGCGAGGGCATAACCCAGAGCCTGATCGGCGTCCGTAGACATATCAGTCGGACAGAGTATTCGGTTAATTCTGATCATCATATCGGCCCTGCCGGGCCACCTCCCGTTTATTTTACAAACTGGTCGTCGCCGTCTACTTAAGAATCGCCGCTAGCCGCCGGCGTCTGACAAGTTCAGTGGACTGCCGAGGTAGACACCAACGCAGGTTCAGCAGAACCGGCGTGCTCGACTCGAACTGACTGAACCGGTGAGGTGCTGACGATGGTGCCGTTGGCCCAGAATTCTATGCGACGACCAATTCCGATCCATCCGACCCTAAAGGTGGAACTACCAAAGGCCGTACCCTTCACCACTGCTTCCACCGGCTCTAAAAACTGACCACCTTCCACGAGTGCGCGCCCCGTCCCAGGCTCGAGAAGGAAAATGCGATAGTCGCTGTTATGGGTTCGAGACCAAACCGTATCGAAGGGTGCGAGCGTCTCCAGCGCCACGCCTGACAAAGACGGTCGCTCATCATGCCTTTCACGTTCCCAGCAGCCCAGGCAGAATTCAATTGCGGGATCGAAGTCGAGTTTCGTGTCCTCGATCCATTTACCGCAAGTGCTGCAGCTGCCATAAGAACCTGACATCAGTCGATCGAGCGCGTTGTCGATCTTGCTCAAGCGCGCCTGGAGCAGCTCTTTGTGCCAGGTGGAAGTGCGCCGGGCGTTCTCTTTGGACCATCTGTGCGTCGCCGTTCCAGTCCCAAAACCTTCGACAGGTGCTTTGAGCATAGCCTCGCAAATCTCCTCTCTCTCGGAGTGCAGTCGGCTCCAAACAACGCCGCCATTCTGCTCTATGGGATTGTCAATTGTTCGAGTATTTGGGTTGGCGCTCATGATCTCCTCCACTAGTCTTGCCTGATCTCGCAACCAGGATTCTCATTCTCTGTTCTCATAAGTTTAATGAATCAAACCTGCAAACTTCCCAGGAACCACTGATGCACAATGCAATGGAGATGCCGAGAGATTTCGAGCAGATTTGCACGGATTGAGGCCTTTCTGCCGAATTTGCTGTGGAAAGTTTCGCTTGCTGTGCGGAAAAGCGCGCTAGTAAAGGAGGTGTGGGCCGGCGCCTTCGATGGCCAGGGAATTCCCAAACTGGCAGACCAGGAACTCAGTTCTTCAGGATCTGAGCGAGGGCTTTGAGTAGCTTCTCCGCCGTGTAGGGTTTACTGAGGAAAATGTCGACGCCTTCGAGTGGGCCCTCGCCGGCTTTGTTGCCCGACGTGAAACCACTGGCGGCAATTATCCTGACCTGAGGGTTCATTTTTTTCAGCGCGCGAATGGTAGCCGGGCCATCCATAAACGGCATCACCATGTCAGACAAGACCACCGCTATTTCGTTCTTCCGGTCCGCATAAAAGGCCAGCGCTTCTGTCCCGTCACTTGCGGCGAGTACTGTGTAGCCAAAAGTTTCGAGAGTGCCGCGAGTGATTTCGCGGATTGATTCCTCGTCATCCACCACGAGAATCAGTTCCCCATTTCCGAGAGGCAGGTCAGTCTGTAAGGTGCTGACCTCGGCTGCATTGGGCGACTCCAACGCCGGAAGATACAACGAAAATTGACTGCCCTTATGCGTCTCGCTGTAAACGTTGATAAAGCCCTTATGGCTTTTGACGATCGTTAGAGCTGTCGAAAGTCCCAGACCGGTCCCTTTACTCATATCTTTGGTGGTGAAGAAAGGCTCGAAAATTCTGCCTTGAACTGCCGACGACATGCCGGGACCAGTATCGGAGACCGTTACTACGACAAATCGTCCGGCTGTGGCTTCGATATGCATGCGAGCATAGTTCTCATCAACCAAGACGTTCTCGGCTTTGATTGAAATCAAGCCGCCTTCCGGCATGGCGTCGCGAGCATTGACGCAAAGATTCATCAGCACCTGATGCATCTGAGTTGCGTCAGCTGAAATTATCCACAGATCCTCCGGCAAGTGGTAACTGATCTCAATAGACTTCGGCAGCGTCTCACGGAGGATCTTGACGATCTCCTTTATCAAATGCTTCGGCTGTAACGCCACGCGTTCACCTTCCACACCCCTCGCAAAAGATAGTACCTGCCGGACCATGTCGCCGCCGCGCTCGGCATTGGAGCGCAAGACTTCAAGCCACTTCCTGGTCGAGTCGTCAGATGCCTTCAACTGAAGCATGTCGATTGCCATAAGGATCGGTGACAACACATTGTTAAGATCGTGGGCGATACCGCCGGCGAGGGTACCAATGGATTCCATCCGCTGCGCGCGAAGAAACTGCGCCTCCATGCCCTTCTTCTCGGTGATATCGGTATTGATCACCAGTATGGAAGTCGGAGCTCCCTGGTCGTCGCGCACCAACGTCCAACGACTCTCCACGATAATCTCGGCACGGTCGCGGCGGAGCTGCCGCATCTCACCTCTCCACTCACCCTTGTCGATTACAGCTTGCCTGGCGTTTTCAAACTGGCGAGACGGCTCTTTAAGAAGTAATTCCGCGGCGTTCCTGCCAACTGCTTCTTCTGCGGTCCAGCCATAAAGACGCTCGGCCCCTTTGTTCCAAAACAAAATGTTCTGCTCAAGGTCACGCACCAGAATAGCGTCCTGCGCCTGATCGAGTAACGCCGCTTGCTCGCGAATTTGCTCTTCGCCTCGTTTGCGTTCAGTGATGTCACTGCGGATCGCAACGTACTGGTAGGGTTTTCCTTCGGAGTTGAGAAACGGGACTATCGTTGTGTCGACCCAATAGTAACTCCCGTCTTTCGCCCGGTTCTTCATCTCACCTCGCCAGACCTGGCCACTGGCGATCGTGGCCCACAAGTGCCTGATAAATTCTTTTGGATGATAGGTGGAGTTGATAATGCGATGGTCCTGCCCCAACAATTCTTCTCGGGAGTATTTGGAGATGTCGCAGAACTTGTCGTTAACATAGTTAATGATGCCGCGCTGATCCGTGATAGCGACAATTGCAGACTCATCAATTGCAAACTTGATGTCTGCCAATTCCTTAAGCGAGCGCTCTAAGGCTTCGTCTGAAAGATGCTGTCTGCTGAGCGATGTGGGATTACTGCCAACCATGGGGTATCAGGATGTCGTGGTTCTGGATTTGGCGGTGAGGCCTCGTGCTTCTTCAAGCTTTTTGAGTCTATACCTCAATTGATCACGCGAAATGCCCAATAAATCGGCCGCCTTTGTTTGGTTGCCACCGCTGCGTTCGATGGCCTGACTAACAAATGAAAGCTCTGCTTCATCGAGCGAGATGCCCCCGTTTGGGAGCATGAACTGTGCAGCCTGGCTCCCACCACCAGTTGAAGAATTTCCCTGGGGCGTTTCAATGAGTCCTCCGGGCAGGTACTCCGTAGTGATTGTCTCGTTGTCTTCGAGGATCAAGGTGCGCTCGATAACATTTCGTAGTTCACGAACATTGCCGGGCCAGTTGTATTTTCGAAATACGGACACTACTTCCGGAGACAAGCCGGTGATCCTGTTGTTTTTGCGAAGTCGTGAACCGATCGTTTCGATATAGTGTTGAGAGAGCAGCAGGACATCCTCACCGCGTTCACGGAGAGCCGGAATGTCTATTTGGATTATCGAGAGACGATAGTAAAGATCGAGACGGAAACGACCCGCCTCGCTTTCGCTCTTTAGATCCCGATTGGAAGCAGCGAGCACTCGCACATCAAGCGGAATGTCCTTTAGGCCGCCCACACGCCGGAACATCCCTTCTTCCAAGACGCGAAGTAATTTCGCCTGTAGAGCCAGCTCGAGCTCTCCGATTTCATCCAGTAGAAGCGTGCCGCCTTCGGCCTGCTCGAACAGGCCTTCTTTGCGTGCCTTCGCGTCAGTGAACGCGCCCTTTTCGTAGCCAAACAGTTCGGATTCAATCAGTGCGGCGGGGATCGCGGCGCAGTTAATCGCGATAAAGGGACTGTCGGCCCTCTGCGAACCGTAGTGAATGGCTTTTGCAACTAAATCCTTACCTGTGCCTGACTCGCCTTGCAGCAAGACCGAAGACACTTCACTCTCTGCTACCTTGGCAGCGAGTCCAAGCATCTTCTTCATCGCTCCGGACTCACCCACAATCTGCCGGAAGTTAAATTGCCGGGCTCGTTCTTTTCTTACATGCTCTACTTCACGCCGCAGATGACGAGCTTCAATTCCGTTTCGGATGGTGACGCGAAGCTCCTCCAGGCTGATAGGCTTGCTGATGAAGTCGTAAGCACCACCACGAAGCGCAGAGATAGTGTTATTGATCTGCACGTTGCCAGTGATCATGATAACGATCGATTCCGGCTGCTCTTGCTTTATCTGGCGTAACACATCCAGCCCTGAACCGTCAGGCAGATCAATATCCAGCAACACTGCCGCGGGCGATTCTCCATTAAATTGAACCAGCGCTTCAGCCACTGTCCCGGCTTCAATTGGGGCGAAGCTCCAACTCCGCAACGCTTCGCTCAGCGTCCAGCGAATTGCCTGGTCGTCATCGACTACAAGTATTTTCTCGTTGGTATTTTTCAGCGGAGACCAGGCCCCCATCCAGCTTGAACGAACGTAGGTCGCTTAAGATCACTGTCATTATATTCGGAGGGCGAACAATTGGGAAAAGTGGTGCTTCCGGGCAGTGAGTTTTGGCGCAACGATACCATCGAGGTGCCGAGGCTAACTAGCACTGCTGATGATCTTGTTGTAAGAAGAGTAAACAGCAAAGAGACGATCGATGGCGGCCTGATCACTCCGCGCAAGTAGCGTAATCACTTCATCACGTTCAGCCAACAATGGCCTAAGAGTTTCACGCTGAGCAACATTGAAGACAGATGAGTTTGCTGCGTCGATCTGGCTGCGCAGATTTGTATAAAAGTCGCTGGTGAGTTGCCGGGCAGGTTCATACTCGCCTCGCTGAACATCGACCATTGCGGCCCCCAGGGTGCGTTGGAGTTGACCTAACTGCACCTCACGTTGGGCAGCATCGCGCTGTTCGATTGCGTTGCCGGCTTTAAACCACATGGGAAAAAATCCCAGCAGAAAACACCCCAAAGAAAGGCTCACATAAAACGCGACCCGTCTCCAGGGAATGTTGATACTTGAGAATGTTTCACTCAAAAGGCTGCTCTTGGTGGTGGCATCACTTTTACCGGGAATGTGCTCTGCGGCTTTCATTACTCACTCCTCTTAACTGCTCTAACTCATGGTAAGTCTCATGGTAAGTCACCGCCTTCTTAAGTGAATCAGTGGAATCACAGCATCGCATGAGTGTTTACCCTTACATCATCAGCGTTCATGGTTGCTATACTTCTTGTTCCCCTGTTTCACTTTTTGTTTGTTGGACCCGGTCATAGGGAGAGCGAAACTTTGGGCATTCGCGGCAAATTGCTCCTGCTGGTGGTTGGTATTGCCGTGCCCCTGGTGGTCTTCGGTGCGCTGGATCTTCGAAACATGTGGCGACTTAGTAAGGCCCAACTGGACGACTCGATCAAGCAGCAAGTCGACCTGGCCTCGATTGCGCTTGAACGTTGGCTCGATGATCAGAAGAAAGCGCTGGAGGCAATTGCAGCGTCCGCCGGCGACAATGACCCTCGTTCTACCGTCATTCGAGAGAACCTGGAGAGCGTTTTGAAGACACGCCCTTTCTGGATGGATCTCCGAATTACCAACCCTGGCGGCACGACGACTGTGTCGCAGCCAGCGCGAAAAGAAGTTTTGCCAAGTGCTCTCACCGACTACCTGGTTTCTGAAATGCGGCAGCACAATTCATGGGCTGTGGTTACCGACCGAACCGTTGACGAGGCTCGACCAATCGTGGTCATTGCAACGCCGATAGAAAAGGGTGGCGCGGTCATTGCTCGCATTGATGGAGCTGCGATTAATAAACTATTCGACAGTATAGAACTTTCCCAACAAGCACTTATTTCAGTCCTCGATTCAAGCGGGCGCATTCTTTTCCGGCGACGTGGTTCAGAAGCAACCATGGAAGCTGATATGAGCTGGGCGCCGCTCTCCTCGGTGCTTGGCGAGAAACGTACCAACGTCATCGAGCTCACGAGTCCGGTTGACGGGATTAAGCGCGTATACGGAATAGCACACGTTAGGGATACGGGCTTGATCGCGATGATTGGAATTTCGAGCGCGACACTCTATGAACCAGCACGTCAGCGCCTTAATCGTTATGGATTTGTTGGTTTGATTGCGCTATTGCTGGCCATCGGCGCCGCACTGGTAATTGAGCGAAGTATTGTGATGCCAGTGAGACGCCTACGAACGACAGCTCAGCAGCTAGGCGCGGGGGATTTAACGGCGCGGGCCCAGATAAGAGACGCGGGGGAGATAGGCGACCTTGCGAAAGCTTTCAACCAAATGGCCGCTCGGGTCGAAGAGCGCGACGAAAGGCTCACTGAGCTGGACCAGTTGAAATCCGATTTCGTGAGCAGCGTTTCCCACGAGTTGAAGACGCCTCTGACTACAATAAAGGTCCTGTCCCATTTGCTCCAGGGGCGGGCATTGACGGAGCACGACAGGCTTGACTACTCACGCATGATCGCAACTGAGTGTGACCGTCAAATTGAGTTTGTAGGTAACCTGCTGGATCTGTCTCGCATTGAATCAGGAGCTTATAGACTGACGAAAACCCCAGTGGATGTTGCTCGGTTGATAAACTCGTGCGTAGACGTTGATCGGCATCGTTCAAGTTCACTCGGCCAGATCCTGACTACGGACATACCAGAGGGTTTACCGAAAATCGAGGCTGACTTGGAAGCCTTATGCAGAGTAATTCGTGGCTTAGTTGATAACGCAATCAAGTACACACCTGAAGGCGGTCGAGTGACTGTCTCCGCCGACATCGTTGCCCAAAACGTTGCAATCGCTGTTGAAGACAATGGAGGCGGGATTCATCCTGTCGATCTTCCTCACATCTTCGACAAATTCTTTCGTGCGCGTTCAACTACTGTCGAGGTCGAAGGCGATGGACCTGCTTCGTTTACCACCGCAGCGCCGGGCGTTGGACTCGGTCTCTATTTAGCGAAGCACATAGTTGAGCAGTTAGGCGGCCGGATTATGGTCGAGAGCGAAGTCGGTTCTGGTACAGTCTTCACCGTGCTCCTGCCGGCATTGGTTGTCGATGGCAATTCTGAGATGGCTATTGAGGATGATGATGTCAAAGCGATTGCTGGTAGTTGATGACGAGCCTAACCTTCTGCGCGCGGTGGCGGCATGCCTCAAATCCGAAGGCTACGAGGTGAATACTGCTCGCAGCGGTCGAGAAGCTCTAGTGCAACTCGCGGGGGCGGTACCTGACCTTTTGGTCAGCGATATCAGAATGCCGGGGATGGACGGATATCAGCTTGCGAGACAATTGCGCGGTTCACCGAGAACAGCGCTGGTGCCCATCGTTTTTCTCAGCGCTAAGGATGAAACGGCTGACCGCATTGAAGGCTTCCGCGCAGGCATCGACGCCTACCTCACAAAACCATTTGAACCGGAAGAATTGATCGCTGTCGTCAAGGGCATTCTGAGCCGAGTGGAAAGGACCCACTCGCAGATTGCTCGCCTCGTGGATTCTACAATTGCTGAAGTTGTCACATTTCAGGACGAGCAATTAACTGAGGCTGAGGATCGCGTGGCTTTGGCAGTTTCACGTGGATTGAGCAACAAAGAGATTGCCGTCGAATTAGAAATCAGTGTCCGCACAGTGGAGAACCACATCAGCCACATACTCGATAAGAAGGGCTTTAGTAATCGGGTCGAAATTGCGCGACATGTTTTAGAGCAACGCCATTCGCCCTAACCCCAAGCGTCATCACCCCACACCTGAGTGGAAACCCTCAATGCCTCTGCGTAGTTCTGCCCATTCCTATCACGCTCGGATTTGCTAGCCTCAATCGAACGACTACGCCATTCAATTCAGCAATGGTCTAAATCGGTAGAATTCGGTAGTGAGGAGCCGATTGCTTGCCTGCTATTAATTCTACTAACGAAACAGAATGAGGATCAGGGGGACACCTACAACTGCTGGTCCATGCTTTGGAATGACATGCTTTGGAATGAAAGGAGAGCAATGAAACAGAATTACGATGTGATAGAAACAGCGAAGAGAAGCGGGGGGTTCGTGGTCTTTACGGGGGCCATTTCGGAAGCCGGCCTGGAAGAAACCCTGAGGGACATGGGACCCTACACCCTTTTCGCTCCGACGGACGAAGCATTCGCGAAAATACCCAAGAACAAACTGGACGATCTTCTGAAGCCGGAAAAGAGGGAGACGCTCCAGGCACTGCTGAGGAATCACATAGTGCCAGGTAAACTGACGGCAAATGAACTGAAGACACTCAGTGAAACAAAGTCGGCCAAGGGGGAGGAGCTGAAGATCGAATCGCGCGATGGACTTTGGATCAACCAGGCAAGAGTGGTGACGCCGGATCTGGAGGCCTCAAACGGCGTGCTGCATGGGATCGACACGGTCCTAATGCCTCAAACGCAAGCTGCGACCGCGGGTTAGAGTTAGTCAACAGACATCTTTGGGGCGATGGTCCTCGCTACCGGGCCGTCGCCACAAAGTTCCGCAGAATTTTGCTCCAGCAATGAACTGAGGACACTGGCCCGCATTCATCCCGGCGACTGCTTCCCCCGGTGAAGCCTTAAGCCAGAAATTCCTCAATCACACAAAGCGCCTTAATAAGCGCCTTAATCCTGTATGGCGATCTCCTGGCGCAGTGCACGCAGTTCCTCGTGCAGAGCTGCTATTTCGCCGCGCAGCTCTTTCAAGGGTTTGGCACCGACTAACTCGGCTTCCTCGTTGTCCGCGTCGCGTCCAATAAAATAGCTGGCAAGAGCTGCGGTTACATAACCAAAAACCGCAAAGCCGTAAAGCGAGAGCAAAAAGCATAAGACACGGCCCTCGGCCGTCTGGGGCCAGTACTCGGTTCCCATGGTTGTGAGCAACATCGCCGTCCACCACAGCGCTGCGCCGTAAGAAGCAAAACCCTTCGGCATTTCATTCTCGAAGGCATACATGCCGGCTGCCCCGGCCAGATTTACGATTAAGGTAAGAACAAGAACATAACCAAATCCCCGTCTACCAAAGCTTGCGCTGATTGCTTTCATCCCACGATTGAGCGAAGTGACAATACGCAGCAACCTAAGTCCTCTGGCTGCACGTGCGACCCGTAGCAGACGCACAACGCGCACGATACGGAAGACTCGAAAAGCCGGCACGATCAGCGCAATTACGGTAAGCCAATTACTTTTGAGGTAAGAGAGTTTGTGCGGAGCGATCGCCAGCCTTACCATGAAATCCAGAATAAAGATGACCCAGATCAGAGTGCCGAGGATTTCCATTGGTGGATTTAAGCCCCAGCGCAATTCCATGATTAACAACGCGAGCCAGATGAAACCCAGGACAATCATCGGCGTTTCCAGCCACTGCTCAAGCCGACTGAGAATCTCACTGCGCTCGTTATTGACTACCTGCTTTATGTAACCATCTTGCGTATCCATTTATTCACACCTCCCCTTGTCAGTCAGGGAAACTAAATCTTGTCATGGCAGTATTTCATCCGTATTGAATGTTGTCCGCTGTGCTTGAAACGCAAATCGAAGATGCTCTCGATTTTTATTTCGTATTTCCTAGTGGCTGATTAGCAAAAGCCGGGGGCTAGGCAGGAGACTTGTCGTTAATCGCGCGGCATTTCCCCGACTTCTTCAGTTCTTTTGTGGGCACTGTCGCGACTGGCTTGAGAAAGCTGGGCAGAGACTCGACACTCATGAAGCCGAAGCGGCGTCTGATTCCATTCTGTTTTTTGAGAGGAATTCGATCATTGCATTAGCGAAGACTGTTTCTATGAACCCTTGCACATGAGTGTAATCACCTACTCCGGTTAAGTATTTGCGCGGTTTCTGAGTTTCGCCACAGTGTCTAAGATTCTATTTAGCACAAATCGGAGGTTTAAGTAATGCTGAAGATACAAAGAAAGTTAATTGAAAGTTGCCTGCTTATTTTAATGCTAGTCACACTGTTCCTGGTGAGTTCGCTGACAGCCACGGCGCAGGAGCTGCCGATTTCGCAAGGCACGCACGATCAAATCGCTAGCAGTGGCGAACGGGCTGCGAAACAACCAAGCCCGACGGCGATCAAGTCGGCTCCGGTTTATCAGGAATTTATGGGTGTCACGTTGGGAATGGATGCTGAGGAAGTTAGAGCAAAGCTTCGCCGTCTCAAAGATAAAGGTGAGCGCCAGGATCTTTTCGTGTTCTCCGAATCTCAGTCGGCCCAGATCCTGTATGACGATCAACGTAAAGTGATTGTGATTTCCGCAGACTACTTAGTCGGAGATGGCGACGCTCCTTCACCCGAATCCGTGTTGGGTGATGCGGTGCAAGCCAAACAGGATGGCTCGATTTATCAACTCAAGCGATACCCCGAAGCAGGTTACTGGGTTGCTTACAGCCGGACCGCGGGAGAAAACCCGATTGTTACTGTCACGATGCAAAAAATGTAGTTTGAAGGCGAGGTAGAAGAGTGCAGCTACAGGAATCACCAGGTATGGATAGATTCAAAAAACTGCCCACGACCACATGTCCAAACTGCATGATGGTCTGGTTAGCACCCGGTTTGTCTCATGGCGACGCTTACGAGTGCAAGAGTTGCCATTCCACTTTCTTAGTGGGCGCTACTCATGAAGAATCTGCACCCGTCGCCTCCGCAGAGGCGGCAGCCGTCGCAGCGTGAAACCGGCAGGGATTCTGCGTCGCTCGGACCACGGATTTCAAAAAAGAGCGAACAATTCACGCGGTCCGCAAACAAAGCAACAATACATGAATGAATCGTCATTTACCTTCGCTTAGTTTCAACAAGGCCTCAACTATCACCCGCAGACGATCGAGGTTGAGGATAATTATGGTGGGGACGACAATCAGCACTAACGCTCCCAGTATGACGCCGGTCTTGGCCCACACTCGCCGCGCCTTTAGCACTGGAGCGGGTGTTGATTTGAGCGCCATTAAGCCGAAGATCACAGCCAACAATGCCTTCTCCAGTCCCGCCAGATTTATGAAGCAGGCAAGAGCCAAGATTAGGGAAATGGTGGCGTAAGCGTACTTCTGGCCCAGTACGATGGGGGCCTGACTTTCCTGTCTCTCACTCATTTTATGACTCTCCTTCGAGACTGAGTTCGGAATTGATCTTGAACGGGTTCTCCCTGAGATAAGCGAAGGCCGCAATCACAAGGACCACAGGTGCGAATCTGAATAAGAAGCTTAAGTCGCGGTCGGGTACGAGTTCGAGGAGACGGTAGCCCAGCAGCAGGGCACCGAGAAACATGAACGACACCGAAACCCGAGATGTGCTGGTACGAGTAACATTAAGCAATCTCGGTTCGAGCTCCAGCCACAGATTCTCCATCCGCAACGGTCGCTCCTGGGTGTCAAGCAGGCTCGAGAGTTTTTGCAATTGACTAAGCTCCTGACGACAGTCCGCGCAGCTCGCTAAATGAGTTCCGATCTGTTCAGAAGAAAACTCCGGTTGATAGCCATCTGCGATCGCCATCGCTGCCATGGATACGCTTTCGCAATTCAACTCATTCATAGTTCAACCTTTAATCCGGTAAACGAACGGCGCGCGAGTCTGTCGCGCAATTTTTTTCGCGCATGGTGGAGTCGGCTCATAATAGTTCCCTGAGGGACTTCCAACCTTTCAGCTAATTCTTGATACGAGAGTCCGTCCAGATGTCGTAACGTGATTAATTCCCGGTCCTCAGTGGATAATTCAAGCATGGCTTGTTCTAGTAGCATCGAATCCTCGGGTCGAACGCTTGCTGCTGGCGCCAATATCTCCATTTCATTCGAACTGCTCATCTCTCTTTTCTTGTGACCGTGGGCCAGCTTGTAACAACGATTTCGAAGAATCACATAGAACCATGGGTAAAAGCGTCGACTGAGATCGAGCTGGTCAAGCGCCTGAAAAGCATCGATGAATGCCTCTTGAAGGGCGTCCAGAGCGTCCTCGTGGTTACCGAGGATGGCTGTGGCATGACCAATGGCCTCGGCTTGGTAGCGCTCGACAATGTGTCGAAACGCTTCAATGTCTCCCGCTCTGCATCTTTCAATCGTCGCGTGATCATCCATCGTTCATCTCTCACCTAACGTATCCCGGTAGTCGCTGAATTATTCAATACAATTTAGCGGAGAAGGCAATCCTGGCCTTCGACAGCCTAATTATGAGCACATGCCGATTGGTTAGGACGTAAGATAAGTGGCGAGGAGTACTGTTTCAGTGACTAAAACCATGCAACCGAACATTGTAAGCGCTGAGTTCAAGGCTAATCCGTTCCCATTTCTCGCCCACTTGCGAATTTCACAACTCGTTTATCGAACCGATCTTCCTGACAAAACTCCCGTCTGGTTAATCACTCGCTACGCAGACGTTGCGGCGCTTCTGAAAGACGAACGCTTCGTGAAAAACCGGCGCACTGCAATGACTCCGGAGCAGCTTCGGAAGATGCCCTGGGTGCCACCGATGTTTCGGCCGCTGGAGCGCAACATGCTTGACCTTGATGCGCCCGATCACACACGACTGCGGGCGTTGGTCCACAAGGCGTTTACCCCCAGCCTCATCGCACGAATGCGCGAACGTGTTCAAACGTTGGCGGACGAATTGCTAGACCGCGTGATGTACGAGGGGGAAATGGATTTAATTGAGGATTACGCCCTGCCACTGCCGATGACAATCATTACTGAAATCCTTGGTGTACCTGCTCGAGACCACCATAAATTTCATAAGTGGTCAAAAGCCGTCGTTGCTCTTACCTCGCCGAAAGCTACGCTGCGGGTGATCCCGAGTGTTTGGATGTTTGTTCGTTACCTGCGTCAATTTTTCAAACTGCGCCGCCGAGATCAGCGAGACGATTTGGCCACTGCACTAATCCAGGCGGAAGAGGCTGGGGATAAGTTGAGCGAGGATGAGTTGCTGGCGATGGTCTTTCTGCTGCTCATTGCCGGACATGAAACAACAGTCAACCTAATTGGTAATGGAATGCTGGCGCTCATGGAAAATCCGGATGCGATGAACAGATTGCGGCGAGATCCGACATTGATCAAAACAGCGGTCGAGGAATTGCTTCGTTACACGTCTCCTGTGCTTATGTCGACAGAACGGTATGCGCGCGAAGATGTGAACCTTCATGGAGTAGCCATCCCACGTGGTGGAATGACACTAGGAGTGATTGGGTCGGCGAACCGGGATGAGTCAGTTTTCGAAAACCCGGATGAGTTGGATATTACACGAGAGCCAAACAAGCATCTGGCCTTTGGGCAAGGCATTCACTTTTGCCTTGGAGCGCCCCTCGCCAGACTGGAAGGAGAGATTGCAATAAACACGCTCTTACGGCGGATGCCGGATCTACGTCTGCGCGGTACGGCTGAATCTCTACGCTGGCGTCCCAGCATGATTTTGCGCGGACTTGAGTCGTTGCCAGTGTCGTTCGGCGCCGCGGCCCGTTGAAATGTTGGCGTGGCTCTGAGAGGCGCTAGACTTTCCAGGTGAGACCGTCTGATTTTGTGCCGCGCCGGATAACGAGGCCAGCAGGAACAAGGTGATCAGCAGCATTACAAGCAGACAACTCTCAATAAACTTTCTCTGTATCCTAAACATGATTCCACCTCCGAATCTGCACACTGAAGTAAATCTTAAAAGGTCGCCCAATTAATAGCTGCGCTGTTTCATTGCTCCGCACCGCCAAAAATAATCGCTGCAATGACGAATCCTCCAAAAACAAACGACGCACCGGCCACCAGCTTCAAGTTTCGAGTTGCGTAGGGAACACCCCACTGCGCAAAGCGTTGATGCCACTGCCACGGCACTGCGGAAAGAAGAGCAGTGGTTACCACGATAATCCAGCCAAACATGACGAAGAACTTGGAAAATAACATCTGCGGTGCGTATAGCAAGATGGCCACACCTGCGAGAAGACGGAGTCCGAGCTCCAGGTAGTGGGTAAAAGCAGAGTTGGCAAAGCCGCCTAGAAACCCTTTGGCTCGATCGGGCGCCAGCAACATAACCAAGGCAAAGCTAAGGAGATAGAGTCCCGTGAGCCAAACTAGTATTGCAGCGAGCAGGTTTATCATCGGTGCGCTTGCTCCAGAGTGCCTTATCCAATCTTGCACAGATCTTCTGAAGCTACGATACCGCCGGCGTCGGGCGGTCCGATTTCTTTCCTCGCGGCCACCTCATTCGCGTAAAGCATCTTGAGGAATGGCGGCGCAATCACTGTTGTGGCCACAGCCATGAACAAGACCACACCGTAAAGTTCTGCCCCAATCACTGCCAGACTCAAACCAATCTGGGCCACAATGATTCCCACTTCGCCTCGTGGCACCATTCCCATACCCACTTGTCCTGCGCGTCTCATTCCGAGGTTGAAAGCGCCCAAGCCGCAACCTAACAACTTGGTAGCGATCGCGACCAAAGTCACCAGAACGCAAAGTATGATCACTGAGGAAGAGCGAAAGACGCCGAGACTAAGCTGCATACCAATATTGACGAGAAAGAAGGGCACCAGGAATTCCGTCACACCACTCATCTGCCGGTGCATCTTTGGGTTGTCTTCTGCTGCTTCCGCGAGGGCCATTCCGGCGAGAAAGGCGCCGATGATCGCGGCCACTCCTATGTAGGACGCTGCCACCGATAGACCAAGGCACAACACCAGCCCGAAAATGAAAATACCCTGTCCGCTGCGCATCCGTTCCACACTAGGCGCGACGCGAGTAACGACGGGTGCTCCTACCAGAGCGACAAAAGCAGTGAACCCGATCGCCAGACCAGCCGTCGTAAGAATCTCAAGGTAATTAACCGTACCGGCCGCCATACTGGACACAATTGCCAGGACCAGGAGGCCAAGAATGTCGTCGATTACCGCTGCTGCGAGAATGATGCGGGCGGTAGGCGCATCGAGCAATCCCATTCCCGCGAGTACGCGTGCGGTAATCCCGACAGAAGTCGCAACCATTGCCGTACCAACGAAGAGCGCTTCAATGTTGGTACTTCCCCAGGCTCGCATGAGTAGCCAACCACCAAGCAGCGGGCCAATGACACCCAGCACAGCCACGAAGGCCGCTTGTTTTCCAACTTTGAAGATTGCGGCCGGCTTAGTTTCAAGCCCGACCGTAAACAGGAGGAAGATGACGCCAATCTCAGCCAACAGATTGATAGGTTCTGACGGAGCTGCCCAGCCGAGAAGACTTGGCCCGATCAACACTCCAGCCAGAATCTCGCCCGCGACTGCGGGTTGGCGAAGTCGCTCGAACAGCTCGGCCATAAGCTTGGCCGCGACGAGCATTATGAAAAGGGTCAGGAGGACCTTGGTGTGATCTCCCATTGCAGTCGCCAGAAAATATTGCATGCTCATCCCTCACTTCGTATCAAAGCACTTATCAATCACAAGCCCGGTTCGCCCTCAATACCTCGTGCTCGAGGTGCCTTCGCTTCCCGCAAATGTTGGAGGGCGTTTCTATTTTGTCTCATTAGAGTTGGTGTTGGCCCAGAGATCAACGACCGGCATCCTCGGCTGCGCCATAAGAGCCTGGTCGCGCTGATATTCAGCAAGCCCACGATGCAGGAGCAACCGAACGATTCCCGCTCTAGTCTTGCCCAGCGCCTTCGCGAGCTTCTCGATTTCGTTAAAAGTTGCTGGCGGCACCTTTGCGCCAACGTTTACCCCAAACTCACCTTTGTACTTTCGTTTCCCGGCGATTTCCATCATCCATCTTTCTCCAGTTAAAAGTCATGCAGAATGCCGCCTTGCAACAACCCCACAGCTCGCCGTAGTTCACTGGCCCTGACTGCAGCGAGCAATGCCTCTCCAACTTGTGGCCTAACACTTTGGGGATCTGAAGTGTTGGCCACAAGTAAAGAGAGTTCAGCTGATCAACTAGTGCCCCCTCTGCCCGGAGAGTCGGACACTTTGATACTCGTTTTTTGCCTATGCCGTTCACCGCGCCGGCCCGAATAAATAACGAGCCAGAAAATCCCTCCGATAACCACGATGGCTATTAGCATAAATAGTGCAGTGTTACTCATTTAATTGCTCCTCGTTTGCCTGTGAATCAGGCGCGCAAGTCCTTAATTGGACGTATGGCTACGCGCCGCACAATGAAGTGCGCGTAGATCCGAAACCATTTTGTCGAGGTGTATCTAGACTAAACGAGGCGGTGCCCGACCGGGCGGCAGGGATACCAATGGAGAAGTAAAACAAGAAAAGGGGAAGTCTTGTCCGTCAGCAATTCGCTCCTCGTTTGGAGTTACGAGGCCGGCCTGTTCCGTCATTGCGAGAGGTTGAGGCTGAGGTTCCTTAGCCGCGCGCTTCTGCGTCTGGCCCATCATCGGCACGCGATAACTATCAGATTCAGCAGGAGACGGGGTTCGTGAAGCTTTATCGCCTGTCTTTTCCCGAGGTCGTTCTGTTACGCGATTTGTTACATCGGGCAGCGGGAGAAAGCTGGGTCCCACATTGTTTGAGACACACAAAGAAATAAGCGCCGCAACAATCAGAAAAGCGCGTAGATCGTACAGTCTCGATATGGTCTTCTGAACGGTCATCTAAATAAGTTGAAAAATCTTACCAGAATAGGTCCATTCGTTGAAGTCAATGCAGACTACCCTTGCATTCTCGGCGACAGAAGCGCAGACTGCGTTCCTAATCAAGGAATACACGGCCATCCCTAATTCAAAAAAAATACTCTGCGTTGACGACCACTCAGATACCTGCGATCTAATAGCTACCATTCTGGAAACTCATAGTGTGACCTCAGCCTACAGCATGGCGGATGCTGTTAAGCAGGCTACGGCACAAAAATTTGACCTCTACATCCTCGACTACCATCTTCCGGATGGAACGGGATTGGAATTGTGCCTAATGCTGAGAGCCTTTGATCAGGTTACGCCGATGATATTCGCGACCGGATCCAGCTCAATCACTGAGGCCCAGGTGATAACTGCGGGCGCACAGGGTTTGATTAGAAAAGGCAAGCCATCATTCGTACCAGACTTGCTCGCAAAGGTGTCGGGACTCTTCGATACAAAATCTTCGGCAGCGAGCTAAGCACATGGGTGAGAACCTGGTCGGATTGACCGCGCCGAGTGACGAATCGGTGACAAATGAAAAAAGGCAGGGTAGACACCCTGCCGTAAGTGGTTTGATTTAATTGGTGGAGCAGAGGAGGGTCGAACTCCTGGCCTCCGCATTGCGAACGCGGCGCTCTGCCAACTGAGCTACTGCCCCACGGGGAAGAGAATACAGTTTCGAGTTTCGGGTTTCAAGTTTGGAA
>Ga0190272_10000336_pt1 | contig 26142 bp, 25 predicted proteins | sample Popmic504T_FD_133746 | JGI IMG/M metagenome (GOLD analysis project Ga0190272, IMG submission 133746) | Populus adjacent soil microbial communities from riparian zone of Shoshone River, Wyoming, USA - 504 T | ecosystem: Environmental > Terrestrial > Soil > Riparian zone | place: USA: Wyoming...
CCCGGTGTGGCCAGGTGTCAATGCCGCGGGACCTGTGGTCACCCTCACTCGGTGCAGGTCAGGGGGCTTCTACAGCGCCTTCACAACACGGCTACCGGGTGCATCGGACCCGCCGTTCCGCCGACCACGGGCAGCGCGGCGCCGACGAACAGGAACGTGGTGCGGCCGGCCGGCCCGATCAGCTCGGCCAGCTCGGCCAGCACCAGACCCTCCAGCAGCGGTACCCCGTGGTCGCGCAGCAGCCGCCGGTGCAGCGGGAACCCGCGGTCCCCGTCCGGGCTCGGCTGCACCTCGACGGCGAAGTTGTCCGCGCCCAGCACCGCGACGCCCTGCCCGGCCAGCCACACCCCGGCCTCGACGTCCGGGCCGGGCTCGGTCGCGAAGTACGCGGCGTCGTCGGCGTGCGGCCGCTCGACCCACCCGGTGCGGACCAGCACCACGTCGCCCGGCCGCGGGTCCGGGTACAGCGCCCTGACCAGGTCGACGCCCAGCGCCTCGCCCGGCCCGCACGCCCGCCCCAGGTGCGCGACGGCGTCCAGCAGCACCCCGCGGGTCACGATCGGCGGCACCGTCTCGATGCCGCACCGCCGGGCCCCCGTGGTGCTGCGGGTGCCGCTGCCGGGGTGGCCGTTGTACAGCTCGTCGTCGTACCAGACGTGGGCCAGCGCATCCAGGTGCGTGCCACTGTGTGCCGGCATGATCAGGGTGTCCTCGGCGAACTGGAAGCCGTCGGGGCGGCGCGCGCCGGCCGCGTAGTCGCCGCCGTCGCGGTTCATCAGCCTGGCCGGTCGCGCCCGGTGCGGCGCCGTCCGGGTGGCCGGGCCGAGCGGCTGCGCCAGGCCGATCACCCGGCCGGTCTCCACCAGCGCGGCCGCCGCCCTGGTCTCGGCCGGGCCGATCAGGTTGACCGCGCCGCGCTCGTCGTCGGGGCCCCACCGGCCCCACGCCTCACGCGCCATGCGCGCGCGCCCTCAGGTCCCGGCGGGACAGCTTGCCGGTGTCGGTGCGCGGCAGCTCGTCCACCAGCTCGATCCTGGCCGGTGCCTTGAAGGTGGCCATGCCGGCGCGGCAGTACGCGCGAAGCTCGTCGGCGGTCGTGAGGGTTTTCGTGACCACGAACGCCACCACGAGCTCGCCGGCCGTCTCGTCCGGCACCCCGACCACCGCCACCTCGGCCACCGCCGGGTGCGCCAGCAGGTACTGCTCCACCTCGGCCGGGGAGACGTTGATGCCGTTGGTCTTGATCAGCTCCGAGATCCTGGCGACGAAGTGCAGCCAGCCCTGCTCGTCGATCCACCCGAGGTCGCCGGTGCGGTAGTGGCCGTCGGTGGTGAACGCGGCGTCGTCGGCCGGGGTGCCGTCCAGGTAGCCGGGCGTGATCGAGCCGGCCACCTCCAGCTCCCCGGTGGCCCCGGCCGGCAGCTCGGCCCGCGTCACCGGGTCCACCACCCGCAGCCGCACCCCCGGCAGCGGCGGACCCTGCCCGTCGAGTCGGTCCGCGAGCGGCGCGTCGTGCGGCGTCACCGCGCAGTTGCCGTACGTCTCGGTTGACCCGTACACGTTGCAGATGCCGGTGATGCCCAGCGTCTCTGCGGCCAGCCGCACCTCCTCCGGCGAACCGATCGTGACGCCGGTGCGGACCGTGCCGAGCCCGCGCGGGGCGTGCGGCAGCAGGGCGTGCGTCATCGTCGGCAGCAGGTACGCCGCGGTGCACCGCTCCCGCTCCATCAGGGCGACCGCGGCGGTCGGCTCGAACGGCGACTGGAGCACCAGCGTCGCCCCGTGGGTCATCGTGGCCATCAGCGCGTTGGCCGAGCCGAAGCTCCAGAACAGCGGCGACCCCAGCCACACCCGGTCCGCCGGTCCGAGGCCCATCCGCTCGCCGATGGCGAAGCCGTTCTCCACCAGCCTGCCGTGCTCCAGCGGCACCGCCTTGGGCCGCGCCGTCGACCCCGACGTGTAGAGCAGGAGGGCTTCGCCTCGTGAGTGGCGTTTGGTGTCAGAGCACCAAACGCCACTCACGAGGCGCGCAGCGCCCTCGATCGCGCGCAGCGCCGGGTAGCGCGGGCTGTGGATGTCGCCCCACGGCTCTGGCACCAGCTCGCGCAGCTGGGCGAGGTAGTCGTTGCCGCCGAAGCGGTCGACGGTCACCAGCACCCGCACGCCGGAGTGGGCCAGCAGGTGGTCCAGCTCGCGCGGCTTCACCCACGTGTTGAACGCGGCCAGGGTCGCGCCCAAGGACACGGCGCCGAAGCAGGCGGCCAGCCACTCCGCCCGGTTGTCGGCGAGCAGCCCCACCCGGTCGCCGTCGCGCACCCCGAGCTCGCGCAGTCGGCCGGCGGCCGCGGCGGCCAGGTCGGCCAGCTCCCGGTAGGTCAGCCGCGTGTCACCGGCGACGACCGCGTCGGCGTCGGGCCGCAGCGCGGCCTGCTCGCGCAGCAGGCCGTCGATGGTGCGGCTCACCGGCGGGCGCATCAGGCTGGTTCGAACCAGTAGTCGGTGACCCGCCCGGTCGGCTCGTCGGCGAACACCACCCGCACCGGCAGCCCCACCCGGATGGCCGTGGTGGCCGCCGCGAGGTCGGTCAGGTCCACCCCGCGCAGGTAGCCGAGCAGGGCCGTGTCGGCGCCGTCCAGCAGTGCGTACGCGATGACGTACGGCGGCGTCGGCATGTTCCTGAACGGCTCGTTGACGATGGTGAACATGGCCAGCTCGCCGCGCGGCTCCACGTCCACCCAGTCGGTGGTGTCGAGGTGGCAGCGGTCGCAGAAGGCCCGCGCCGGCAGCAGCACCCGCGAGCAGCCCGGGCAGCGTCGGCCGAGCAGCCGGCCGTCGGCGAGCCCGCCGAGGAAGCGGCCGACCGTCTCGCCCAGCGCGTGCCGGTAGGACAGGTCCCACGTCTGGTCGTGGAACGCGGGGCCGGTGCGGTTCATGCGATCGCCTCCAGGTGGTTCGCGACGACGAGGGTCGAGTAGAACTGGTGGTCGCCGCCGATGGCGCTGGCGATCGCGACGTCCGTGCCGGGCACCTGGTGCTCGCCGGCGCGGCCGAGCACCTGCAGCGCGGCCTCGGCGGCCCGGACCGTTCCGGTGACCGCGATCGGGTTGGTGCACAGCACGCCGCCGGACGGGTTCACCACGGTGGTGCCGCTGTCGAAGGTGAACGCCCCATCGGCCAGGTGCCCTGCGGCCGTCCCCTTCGCGCACAACCCCGCCGCCTCGATGACGTGCAGTTCGACGCTGGAGAACGGCGCGTACACCTCGGCGGCCTGCACCTGCGCCGCAGGGTCGGTGACGCCGGCCATGGCGTAGGCGCGGTCGAAGGCCACCGCGAGGGCGTCGGCGTCGCCGTGGTCGCCAATGGCGGTGGGGCCTACCCGGTCACCCATCCAGAACGTCTCGCAGTTCTGGCCGAGGCCGCGGATCCACGCCGCCGGCCGGCCCGCCGCCGCCCGCTCGGACATCAGCACGACGGCCGCGCCGCCGGTGGACGACGGGCACGCGTCGCCCAGCTTGATCGGCCAGGACAGCACCCTGGTGGCCAGCACCTCGTCCTCGGTGATCGGCGTGCGCAGGTGCGCGAGCGGGTTGCGGGCCGCGTGGCGCCGGTTCTTCACCGTGACCCGCGCGAAGTCCCGCTCGTCGACGCCGTACAGGTGCATGTACCGGACCGCCGACAGGGCCAGCATGTTGATCGTGTTCAGCGGGTACGGCCGCTCGTAGGCGACGTCCCACATCTTGTTCAGCACGGACTGCGCCGAGCCGGACTCCGACACCCGGTCGGCGCCGGCCACCAGCACCACGTCGAACAGCCCGGACGCGACGTGCAGGTAGGCGGTCTGCACCGCGGTGAGCCCGGTGGCGCCGCCGTTGTTCACCCGCATGAACGGCTTGCCGACCGCGCCCAGCGCCTCGACGCACCACCGCTCGCCGTTGCCGACGCCGATGAGCGCGTCCGGGGCCAGCGGGAACACCACGGCGTCGACGTCGACCATGGTCACCCCGGCGTCGGCCATGGCGAGCACGGCGGCCTCGCGCACCAGCTCCGGGTAGGTGACGTCGGTGCGCCTGCTGACGAACGGCGTCTGCCCGACCCCGACGATCCCCACCGCCACGCCGGTCATGACCGTCCTCCGAACACCATCACGGCGGCGCCCTGCCCGGCGAACCCGTGCAGCGCGGCTCCGACGGCCGTGCTGCCCGGCGTCGCCATGGCGTGCGCCGCGGCCCGCGCCAGGCGGACGAAGCCGGCGGCCGGCGCCGCGTCGGCCAGGTCCTCCCCGGTGGGGTTGACCACGGGACCGCCAGCGCTCTCGAAGCCATGACCCGGTGGTGACAGTCCGAGCGCCTCGCACGCCGCGTACAGGCCGACCCGGCTCAGGCGCTGCACCTCGGCCACGTCGATCTGGGTGGTGGGGTCCGTGATGCCGGCGGTCGCGTAGGCGGTGCCGGCGGCGATCTCCAGCGCGGCGAGGCGGCTCAGGTCACGCTCGCCCAGCTCGTACCGGTCCGACGCCCAGCCGACGCCGCGCACCCACGCGGCCGGGCGGTCGCCGGGGTCGGTGGTGAGCACCGCCCCGCAGACCACGTCGGCGGTGCCCGGCAGGTCGGCGGCGCCGGCCGGGTGACCACCGTGTCTGGCCAGGTACGCGTTCGCCTGCAGCCCGGCGGCCACCGCGAGGTTCATGCCCAGCGGCCGCAGCAGGAACGGCTCGGCCGACACCACCTCGGCGTGCCCGGGGTCGACGCCCTCGCTGGGCTTGCACCAGGCCAGCGCCAGCACGGTGCGGCCGAGCCCGGCGAGCAGCCGCAGGTGGCCGAGGACGAGCGCGTGCTCGGACGCCGACGGGGTGACCGTGAGGTCGCGCCCCACGCCACCGGCGGCGCCCGAGGTCACCATGCCCTCGATGACCCGCCCGTCCACCTGGTCGACGCACGAGATGACGACGGCGTCGACGTCCTCGATGGTGTGGCCGGCCGCGGCGAGGGTGGCCCTGGCCGCGTGGAAGACCGACTCCTCCAGGTTGGCGGCCGGATCGTCGAGCCAGTGGACGTGGGTGCCGACGACCGCGACGCCGGTCATGACGGACCCGGGACGAACGAGGCGATGAAGTCGTCGGTGATCCGCTCGCGCCCGAGCCGCCCGTTCGGCTGGTACCACTCGACGATCCAGTTGGCCGAGCCCAGCAGGAACAGGGTGAACAGCCGCGGGTCGCCCGGCGGCAGCGCGCCGGACCTCATCCCGTCGGCGACGATCGAGGTGAACACGGCCTCGTACTCCTCACTGAGCCGCAGGTACGCCTCGCCCCTCGGCCCGGACAGGTGCTTGCGCTCACGCAGGAACACGGTCAGCTCGACCGGGTGCTCGAACACGAACGCCAGGTGGTTGCGCACGGCGGCGGTCAGCCGGTCGCGGTCCGGGAGGCCGTCGTCGGCGGCAAGCGCCCGGACCGCGGCCACGTACCGGCTGAGCCCGCGGTCCAGCACGGCGGCCAGCAGGTCCTGCTTGCTCGACACGTGGTGGAACACCGTGCTCTTGTGGATGCCGGCCGCGCGGGCGATGTCGTCGATGCTGGTGCCGAGGTAGCCCTTGCCGGCGAACAGCCGGGCCGCCACCCGGTGGATCTCGTTCTCCGCCTCCTCGCGGGGCCGGCGGCGCCGCGCCGGCGTCACCACGCTCCTGCTCACCGCCATGCGATGTCCCCCGTTCCGGTCGTGGTCGGGCCTGGCCAGGGGCCCGCGGTGTGCGCCGCGCCGTCGAGCAGCGCAGGGAAGGCCGCGGTGATCCCGGCCGTGGTCTGGTCCGGGGTTCCGTCCGTTGTCACGTCCAGTAGCCCGCGGTCGGTGAACGGGGCGCTGCGCAGCGCCGTCGCGAAGTCGAGCGCCGGGTGCACCGGCAGGTCCGCGCGCTCGCCCGCGGCCAGCCAGTGGGCCAGCGGCGCGGCGGCCACCGCGGCGCGCAGCAGCTCGGTGGCGTCGGCGTGGTGGCGGTCGCGGCCGTCGCCGGTGGCGAACCGGGGGTCGGCCAGGCGGTCGCGCAGCGTGGCGTCCGGCACCTCGGCGACGAACCGCGCCCAGAAGTGGTCCTCGATGAGCCCCAGGGTCACCGGGTGCCCGTCGGCGGTGACGAACATGCCCTGGCCGGGGGTGCGCCGGCTCGGCGACGCCGGGTGCAGCAGGGCGTCGACCCGCCGCACCGCGGACCAGCTCAGTGCGACGTCGGCCATGCCGAGGTCGATCGCGCAGCCGGCGCCGGTGGCGTCGCGGCGTCGCAGGGCGGCGGTCACCGCGAGCGCGGCCAGCGCGCCGGAGGCCAGGTCGGCCACCAGCATGGCCTGCTCACCGGCCGTTCCGGTCTCGTCATCGACACCGTGGGGTCCCTGCAGGGCGCCCGCGAGGCCGAGGTAGTTGAGGTCGTGCCCCGGGCGTTCGCGGTGGCCCCCGGTGCCACCGAACCCGGTGATCGAGCAGTGCACCCCGCGCGGGTTGTGCCCGGCGAACGCGGCGGCGTCGAGGCCGAGTCGACAGGTGACCGACGGCCGGAACCCCACGACCAGCACGTCGGCGTCGGCCAGGAGCCGGTCCAGCCGGACGCGGTCGGCCGGGTCCTTGAGGTCGAGGGTGACGCGACGCTTGCCGCGGTTCACCAGGCCGAAGGTGCCGGGCATCAGCTCACGCAGCGGGTCACCCCCGCCGGGGCGCTCGACCGCGATCACGTCGGCGCCGAGGTCGGCGAGGAGCTGCGTGCAGTACGGGCCGGGGAGGGTCGAGCCGGCGTCCAGCACGCGGACCCCGGCGAGCGGAGCCGGTCCGTCGGCCATCGTCCACCCCCGCGGTCGTCCACTCGCTGGTCTACAGACCGGTCGGTCAGTAGCCGCATCATGTTCGACAGTTGACAGGAAGTCAACGTTCGGAAAGGTCCTTGACGTGCGATTTTGTCGAACGTATGGTGCGGTTCCAAACCAACCGGTCGGAACGCATCGACGCCGACGGAGCCGGTTGGCGGGAAGGAGCCCCCCGCTATGAACCTCCGCCGACCGCGGTTGCTGATACCCGCGATCCTCACCACGGCCGCGCTGGTCCTCACCGGCTGCGGCTCCGACGACGACGCGTCCTCCGGGCCACCCGCGGCGGGGGAGAAGCAGACCGTCCGGTTCACCGTCTTCCCCGGCGCCATGGCCAGCATGGGTGTGTACATCGCCGACGCCCTCGGCTTCTTCGACAAGCAGGGCATCACCCTCGAGTACGTCAACGTGGCCACCGGCTCGTCGGCGTTGCAGGTGCTGGCATCCGGCCAGACCGACTTCGCCATCTCCGACGTCACCGGCACGGCGACCGCGCGGGCCGCCGGGTCGGACATCGTGTTCGCCTCTGGCCAGTTCACCCGGTTCGCCGGTGAGCTGGCCTGCCGCACCGACCTCCAGGTGGACGGCGACGCCTACCCGGACACCATGAAGTCGTTGGCCGGCAAGAAGATCGGCATCACGGCGCCGGGCTCGTCGACCGACACCTACCTGCGCTACAGCATGATCGAGGCCGGCGTCGACCCGGCGCAGGCGCAGATCATCCCGATCGGCGGCATCCCGCAGCTGGTCGCGGCCATGCAGTCCGGCAACGTCGACTGCGTCACCGCCTACCAGCCGATGCACCAGCAGCTCGGCGACGTCCAGGTGCTCGTCAACTGGCAGGCCGGCGAAGGCCCGGACACGTTCTCCGACTACTCCTACAACGGCATCGCCACGTCGGGCCGCTTCGCGGGCGCCAACCCCGACGCGGTGCGCAAGGTGGCGGCCGCGATGAAGGACGCCGCGGCGTTCGGCAACGAGGCGGGCAACGCGGCGGAGATCGCGGAGAAGACCGTGACGTTCTTCCAGGGCTTCGACGAGCAGGTGCTGCAGGAGGTGACCGCCGAGCTCGCCGGCACCTTCGGCGCGGACATCACCGAGCAGCAGCTGGAGAACGCGGCGACCGTCTTCAAGGCCGTCACCGGCAAGGACATCGACGTGTCCTACGAGCAGCTGGTGGCCGAGCCGGTCCGCCAGTAGACGGTCTCGCATCCGTATGGCCGTCCTCGGGGGGCCAACAAGGTCCACACGGATGCGAGAGACACCCCACACCAGGCACTCAGCGAGGAGGAGACCCGTGGTCAGGACCGAGGCCGTGACGTTCTACAGCGACGGCACGCTCGTGGCCGGCGACCTGTTCGTGCCGGACGGGCTGGGCGACGGGCACACCGCCACCGGGGTGGTGGTGTGCCACGGGTTCGGCGGCATCAAGGAGTTCTTCGTCGGCGACATCGCCGGCACCCTCGCCGAGCTGGGGCACGTGGCCCTCACGTTCGACTTCCGCGGGTTCGGCGAGAGCGAGGGCCGCCGGCACCGGCTCGACCCGCACGACCAGGTGCGGGACACCCTCGCCGCCGTCGAGTACCTGCTCACCCGCTCCGAGGTGGCCGGCCCCCGGGTCGGGGTGTACGGCACGAGCTTCGGCGGCGGCATCGCGGTCGCGGCCGGGTGCGCGACCGACCAGGTGGGCGCGGCGGTGTGCGGCGTCGGCATCGCCGACCACACCCGGTGGCTGCGGTCGCTGCGCCGGCAGTGGGAGTGGCTGGAGTTCGAGCGACGCCTCGCCGACGACCGCAGGCGTCGGGTCCTCACCGGCGAGTCCGAGGTCGTCGAACCCGAGGAGATCATGGTCCGCGACCCGCACTCGGCGGCGCACGAGGAGGAGCTGCGCGCGACGTACCCGAAGCGGGCGTTCACCCTCACCCTGGCCGACGCGGACGCGATCCTGGCGTTCACCCCGGTCGACCACGTGCGCGGCGACCGGGTGCCCCCGCTGATGTTCATCGGCGTGGAGGGCGACGCGCTCACCTCCTACGAGGAGACCGTCGACTTCCACCGGCGCAGCCCCGAGCCCAAGGAACTGCTGACCCTGCGCGGCATCACGCACCACGAGATGTACCAGCCGCAGCACCTGTACGGCGTACTGGAGAGCGTCAGCGGCTTCCTCGGCAGACACCTGGCGGCCCCGTGAGGGCGGCCGTGCGGGTCGCGCCCCGGCGCATCACCGTGCTGGACCGGCCCGCGCCGGTCCCCGCCGACGGCGAGGTCCTGCTGCGGCCGCTGCTCGCCGGGGTGTGCGGCGGCGACCTCATGTACTTCACCGACGCCGGGCACGTCGCCGGGGTCACCGAGGCCTACGTGGTGTGCCACGAGGTGCTGGCCGAGGTCGTCGGGACCGGCGCCCGGGTGGTGATCGACCCGATGGTGCACTGCGGCACGTGCGGCTTCTGCACCACGGCCCGGCCGCAGCTGTGTCACCGGCGGCGCGACCGCGGGTACGGCGCCGACGGGGTGGCCGCCGAGCTGATCAGCGTGCCCGCCGACAAGGTGTTCGCCGTGCCGGACGGCGTGCCCGACGAGGCCGCGGCCGTCGCCCACGGCCTCGCCGCCGTCCTGCACGCGCTGGACCAGGCCGACACCGGACGGCCACCGGACACCGCGCTGGTGCTCGGCCCCGGCCCGGCCGGGATGATGTTCGCCCTCGTGCTGCGCGCCCGCGGGGCCGACGTGGTGCTCGCCGGCCGTCCCAGCAGCCGGCTGCGGCACGCCGCCGCCCTCGGCCTGCGCACCGTCGAGCTGGGCAGTGCGCTCGTTGGTGCGCTCGCGGATGACTCGTTCGACCTCGTCGTGGAGACCACCGGCGCCGCGAGTGTGCAGGAGGCGGCGCTGCCGCTGGCCCGCCGCGGCGGCACCTACCTGCTGTACGCGCCCGGCCGGTTCACCCTCGACGCCACCATGGTGTTCCGCAGGGAGATCAGGGTGCAGGGCAGCACCGGCGTCACCGGGCGGATGGACGACGCGCTGCGGGTGCTGCGTGACGGCGCCGTGCCGGTCGCGGACCTCGTCACCCACACCTTCGGCCTCGACCACGTCCAGGAGGCGTTCGAGCTGGCGTCGAGCCCACCCGGCCCGCGCGGCCACCTGGTGAAGGCGTTGATCGACGTGGGTCATGGCTGACCACGTCGGCCGGCCGCGCCTGGCCCACCTGGGCCGGGGCGCCGCCCGACGGCTGCCGGAGGTGCTCGCGGCCGGCGGCGCCGGCCCCGGTGGCGCGGTTCCCGTCGTGCTCGCCGGCCGCAGCTACTCCGACGCCCAGCACAGCCGCCTGTGCCGCCTCGCCGGGCGTCCGCTGGCCAGGACCGCCGTGCCGCCCGACCTCGACACCGCGGGCGTCGAGCGGCTCCGCGCCGACCTCGCCGGGGTCGAGGTCCTCGTCGGCGTCGGCGGTGGCGCGGTCATGGACGCGGCCAAGGCGGTGGCCCGGCCGGGGGAGCGCCCGTACCTGGTGCTGCTGCCCATGACACTCAGCGGCTCCGAGCACACCGCCATCACGTCGTGGTGGCACCAGGGGCACAAGCACATCCGGCCGGTCGGGTGGGCCGACGCCGTCCTCGCCGACCCGGACCTCCTGGTGGACGACGACGCCGTGCTCGGCACCGGGGCGCTGCACTGCGTCGCGCACGCGCTCGCCACGGCCGCGGCCACCACGGCCACCCGCCCGGTGCGGTGGGCCGCCGCCCTGGCCGCGCGCGACCTGGTCCGCGGGCTCACCGGCGGCGACCGCGCCGTGCTGGTGCGCGGCGCGTGGGTGGCGAGCGTCGCGTTCGTGTCCACCGGCCCGGTCATCGGGTTCCACCACTGGCTGGTGCACGGCCACGCCGGCCCCGGCGAGCACGCCCGGCTCAGCTCGTACCTGCTCTGCCGCGGGCTGCTGGAGACCGACGTGTACGCGCCGGCGCTGCGCCGGTTCGCCGAGGTCGACGCCGCCCTGCCGGACGCCGTGCGCGCTCTGGCCGCCGCCTGGCTCCCGCGCATCGGCTCCCTGCCGCCGCGCCCGTCGCACGCCGATACCGCGCCGGCCGCCTTCCGCGACGCCGCGGTACGCCTGGCCGGGGCCCTGCCATGACCGGCCACTGCATCGCCGGGCTGCTGTCGTGCGGTGACCGCCGTCGCCTCGCCGGGCCGCCGTCATGACCGGCCTCGATCTGGCCGACCGGCTGGTCCGCGCTGCGTTCGACACCGTCGCCGACAGCGTCACCGACACCTCGCCGGCCATGGCCGCCGTCGCCGACAAGCTCGACGCAGGCCTCACCGCCGCGTTGCTGGAGGCGGCCCGCTCGGCCGCCGGGCCGGGGGAGCGGGCCATCGCCGACGCCATGCTCGACGGCGGCACCGAGGCCGACGCGGTCACCGGCGGCACCGGCACGGCAGCGTCGGTGGCCGCCGCGCACGCCTTCCTGATGCACGCCCACCTGCGCGACGACGCCTACCGCACGGCCGCGCACCCCGGCCAGCTCGTCGTGCCGGTCGCGCTCGCCGTCGGGCAGGCGCTCGGCGCGACCGGGCGACGGGTGCGCGAGGCCGCCCTCGTCGGCTACGAGGTGGCCGGTCACCTGGCCGACCTGCTGCTCCCCGCCGTCGCCGACCGCGGCTGGCGGGTGAGCGCCGTCCTGGCCGGGCCCACCGCCGCGGTGACTGCCGCGTACCTGCACGACCCACGGGCCGAGGTGGTGGCCGCCGCCCTTCGCCTCGCGGCGTGCCACACCGGCGGCGGCCTGCACGTGGTGCGGACCGGGGCCGACTGGCGGATGCAGCCCGCGCTGGGCCTCCCGGCCGGGGTGCTCGCGGCCCGGCTGGTGGCGCGCGGCGGCCACCGCCCCGTGCCCGGCGCCCTGGACGGGCCGTGCGGGCTGCTGGACCAGTTCGGCGGCACCGACCGCGAGCTCGCCGACCGCGACCTCACCGGCGGACCGCGGATCGGCGGCGTCACCTTCAAGCGGTACGACGCCCCCACCTACGCCCAGGGTGTGCTCGACGCCTGCCACCGGGTCGGCCGGGCGCTCGCCGTCTCGCCTGCGGTCACGGGCCTCCGGGTGCACGTGTGCGGGTTCTCCGACACCTACGCCGGCGCGGGCGCCCTGCCCGGGTCGGTGGGCAACGTGGCCGGGGTGGTGCTGGCACACGCGCCGCGGCTGCCGGGCCCGCTGCGTGGCCTCACCGCCGACCGGCTGACCGTGGTGCCGGACGAGGCGCTGGCGCACACCGCCGGCCGGGCGCTGGCGCGGCTGGCCGACGGGTCGACGGTGACCGCCACCGGCGACGGTGACACCACCGGGTGGGGCCTCGCCGACCTCGTGCGGTCCTACCGCGACGAGCCGGTGGCCGCCGCCGCGGTCGACCCGGTGGCGGACGCGGTGTCCGGGCTGGCCGCCGCGCCCGACGTCGCCCACCTGGTGCGGACCTGGCGCGACAGCGTGACCGAGTGGACCGGAGCGGGGAGGTGACCGGGATGCCCAGTGGGATCGTGGTCAAGGACGTGACGCACACCTTCGAGGCGTCCGGCGGATCGGTGCCGGCCATCGAGGAGGTGAGCCTCGAGGTCGCAGAGCACGAGTTCGTCGCGATCGTCGGGCCCAGCGGGTGCGGCAAGTCGACGCTGCTCAACATCGTGTCGGGCCTGCTCACCCCGACGGCGGGCACCGTGGCGGTCGGCGGTGTCCCGGTGCGGGGGGTGCCCCGCGACGTCGGGTACATGCCGGCCCGCGACTCCCTGCTGCCGTGGCGGAGCTGCCTGGACAACGTCGCCCTGCCGCTGGAGATCCGCGGCGAGATCGGCCGGGCCCAGCGCAGGGAACGGGCGCGGGAGCTCATCGAGGCGGTCGGGCTCGGCGGCTTCGAGCGGGCCTTCCCGTCGGCCCTGTCGCACGGGATGCGCCAGCGGGTCGCGGTGGCCCGCACCTTCGCCACCCAGCCCAGCGTGCTGCTCATGGACGAGCCGTTCAGCGCGCTCGACGCCCAGACCAAGATCACCATCCAGGACCTCTTCCTCAGCATCTGGGAGGCCCAGCACCAGACCGTCGTGCTCATCACCCACGACGTGATGGAGGCCGTCGCCCTCGCCGACCGGGTCGTCGTGTTCAGCCGACGACCCGGGCGCATCAAGTCGATCCACGACATCGACCTCCCGCGGCCGCGGTCGGTGCAGCAGCTGATCTTCGAGGAGCCGCGGTTCCAGCAGCACCTGCGTGACATCTGGAGGGACCTCGATGTCTGACACCCTCGTGGTGGCCGGTGCGCCGGTGGCCGACCCGAACCGCCGGTCCCGCCTGCGTCGCGCGGCCGGCGGCGGCCGGGCGATGATCGTCTACCGGGTGCTCGGCATGATCGCGTTCGTCGGGCTGTGGGAGCTGGCGGTGCGCGCCGAGCTGGTGAACCCGCTGTTCCTGCCGGCCCCGTCCGAGGTCGCCGAGACCCTGGTCGACCTGGTGCGCACCGGCGACCTGTGGCCGCACGTCACCGAGACGCTCAAGGCCACGTTTGCCGGGTTCGCCGCCGGGGTCGTCGTCGGCGCGCTGCTCGGGTTCGTCATCGGGCTGAGCCCGGCGCTGGGCAGCTTCACCAGCCCGTTCATCACGATGATGAACAGCATGCCGCGCATCGCACTGGCGCCGCTGTTCGTCCTGTGGGTGGGCATCGACATCAAGTCGCGCATCCTGCTGGTGTTCTCGCTGGTGGTGTTCATCGTGCTCACCAACACCATCGCCGGCACCCAGAGCGTCGACCGCGACCACCTGACGCTGGCCAGGTTGTTCTCCGCGAACCGCGCCCAGGTGATCGTCAAGATCGCCATGCCGTCCGTGCTGCCGTGGATCCTCGCCGCGATGCGGCTGTCCTTCGCCTACGCGCTGGCCGGCGCCGTCGTTGGCGAGATGTTCCTCGGACAGCGCGGCCTCGGCTACCTCATCGTCGCCGGCTCCGGCGTCTTCAACATCTCCCAGGTGTTCGCCGCGCTCGTGGTGACCGTGATCGTGGCGTTCCTGTTCGACAACCTGATGGTGGTTGCCGAGAAGCGCATCCTTCGATGGAGGTCATGATGGATCGGCTCGACGGCACGGTCGTTGTTGTCACCGGCGCGGCCCGCGGCATCGGGCTGGCCACCGCCACGCTGCTCACCGAGCGCGGCGCCACCGTGGTCGGGCTCGACCTCGACCGGCCGGAGCGCGACATCGGGTTCGCCGGCTTCCACCTCGTCGACCTGCGCGACGACGCGGCCGTCGAGGCCTTCTTCGACGACGTCGTCGCCACCCACGGCCGCATCGACGGGCTGGTCAACAACGCCGTGCTGGTGACCGTCGGCCCGTTCCTGGACAGCAGCCTCGCCGACCTCGACCGGGCGTACGCGGTCAACATCAGGGCGCTCTTCCACGCCGCCCAGCAGGCCGCCCGGCGGATGGGCGAGGGCGGCAGCATCGTCAACCTCGCCTCGGTCAACGGGGAACGCGGGGTGCGCAACACCTCCGTCTACTCCCTCACCAAGGGCGCGGTCGCAGCCCTCACCCGCACCATGGCCGTCGAGCTGACCGAGCGGGGTATCAGGTGCAACGCGGTCGCGCCGTCGCCGACCGGCACCGACAAGGTCCTCGCCCTGCTCAGCGCGGCCGACATCGAGACCCGCACGAGGCGCATCCCGCTGGGCCGGCTCGCCACCCCGCCCGAGATCGCGCAGGCCATCGCGTTCCTCGTCTCGCCCGCGTCCTCGTTCGTCACCGGGCACGTCCTGCCGGCCGACGGGGGGTACCTGGCCTATGGCTCCTGACCCTGACGACGGTGCCGCCGACCCAACGTCCGGCTGGCACTCGACGTCCGACGGAGCTCCGACGTCCGGTCGGGACTCGGCTTCCGGCCGGGCTCCGGTCCGCGCGGGCGACGTCGTCCTGGTCACCGGCGCGGCCGGTGGCATCGGCGCCGCGATCGCCGAGCGCGTCCTCGCCGACGGCTGGACCGCCGTCCTCGTCGACCTGACGGTGCCCGACCCCCCTGCCGTCTCGCATCCGTATGGCCGCGGTGAGGGCTCGCCACCCGACGACACGGATGCGAGACGGCAGGGGACAGGGCACTGGGTGCGCGGCGACGTGCGGTCCGCGGCCGACGCCGCCGCCGCGGTGGCCGCGGCCGGGCGGCTGGGATCGCTGCGCGGCCTGGTGAACGCCGCCGGGGTTCGGGTCTACCGACGGTTCGACCGGCTCGACGAGGCGCTGCTGCGTGAGCACCTCGACGTCAACCTGCTCGGACCGGCGCTGTGGATGCGGGCCGCGGCCGAGGCCATGATCGCCACCGGGGGCGGTGGCTCGATCGTCAACCTCACCTCCGTCATGGCGCACGCCGCCGTGCCGCAGAACGCCGCCTACTGCGGGTCCAAGGCCGGGCTGCTCGGGCTCAGCCGCGCCGCCGCGCTCGACCTCGCGCCGCACGGCATCCGGGTCAACTGCCTCGCGCCCGGCCCCACCGACACCCCGATGCTGCGCAGCGGCACCGCGGTGCCGGCCGGCGTGCTCGATCGCATCCCGCTCGGCCGCGTCGGTACCCCGGCCGACATCGCCGGCGTCGTGTCGTTCCTGCTGTCCGCCGACAGCGCGTTCATGACCGGCGGCAGCGTCCAGGTGGACGGAGGCTTCCTTGCCTGACCCAACACCCGAGCCGGCTGACCCAACACCCGAGCCGCCTGAGCCGGGGGACCTGGCGGCCGGGCCGCCCGACCTGACGCTCGAGCCGCCTGACCTGGCGGCCGAACTGGCGATGATCGCGCGGGCGGTCGTCGCGGCGCGGGCGATGGACCGCAGGGTCGCGGTGGCCGTCGTCGACGCGTCCGGGCGGCTCGTCGCCTTCCACGCCATGCCGGGCACCCTGCTCACCTCCGACGCGGTCGCCGTGGCCAAGGCGTACACCAGCGCCGTCTTCGGCCGCTCCACCCGCGACCTCGCCGAGACGGTCCCCGCCGACCGCTGGGCCCAGATCGCCGCGGTCAACGGCGGCCGGATCATCCAGGTGCCGGGCGGCCTCCCCACCCCACTCGGCGGGGTCGGGGTCAGCGGCGCCAGCGCCGACGAGGACGAACGCATCGCCACCGCCGCACTGGAGCCGCAGCCCTCGTGAGTGGCGTTTGGTGTCGGGACACCAAACGCCACTCACGACTTGTCCACAGGTTGTCCACAGGCCTAGCCTTGGCCGTCGAGCTGCCACTGGATCTGCAGGCGGAAGACCGACACCTGGGTGTACACGCCCGGCGTGCCGGGCAGCGCGCAGCCGTTGCCGTCGTTGTGCGAGGTGATGCCGATGAGCTTCCCGCCGGCCACCAGCGGGCCGCCGGAGTCGCCCTGGCAGGTGCCGACGCCGCCATGGGGCGGCCCGGCGCACACCATGGCCGTCGGGTTGAACTCGGGTTCGTACACGGCGCCGCAGGTGTCGTCGTCGACCACCGGCACGAACGCGGTCCGCAGGTGCTGCGACGGTTGACACCCGGAGCAGGTCTTCCCCCAGCCGAGGACGCGCGCCTGGGTACCGGCGACGTAGAGGTCCTGGTCGTAGTTGCTCGCGAGCGGGATGGTCCTGTACGGCAGGTTCTGGTCCAGGGTCAGGATGGCCAGGTCGCCGGTGAACGTGCTGATGTCCCAGCTCGGGCTGATCCAGATGTCGGTGACGTCGGCGACATGGCCGTTGGTGGACTGCGTATCCGAACGCCCGGCGACCACGCGAACCCACGACAGCTCCCAGCCGTCGACGCAGTGTGCGGCCGTGAGCACCTTGTTCGCCCGGATCAGCGAGCCGCCACAGAACTGCTCGCCCTCCGCGGTGATCAGGTACACCGTGTAGCTGTACCGGGTGATGGGGATCGTGCCGCCGCCGACGATCTGGGTGCTCGCGCCGCCGTCCGCCGCCGGTGCGGCCTGGGCGGGCACCGACAGGCACATCGCGGCAACCAGGGCCACGGCCGCCAGGGCGATCAGCCCGACGGCGGTGCGTAGGCGGTGGCGGGACGGCGTCAGGGTTCGGTCTCCTCGGTTGGTCACCGATGGTGGAGTGGGCCTGGCCGGCGCACGATACCCGCCATCCGAGGGAAACCGTCGGCGGCGAAACCGGCAGGTGGTGCCGGGTGGGCTGCCGATAGCATCGGTGGGTCACGTCCGACCCATCCCGGAGGCTTCCCGTGTCCCAGCCCGATCCGCTCCGTACTGCCGCGCCGCGCGTCCTCGTGCCGGCCGGCACTACCGCGGGCCGGGCGGTGCGCGACGCCGGGCTGCCCGGCAAGGGGCCGGACGCCGTTGTCGTGGTCCGCGACCCCGATGGCGCGCTGCGCGACCTGTCGTGGGAGCCGGCCGCCGACGTCGAGGTGGAGCCGGTCGCGGCCGACACCGACGACGGGCGCGCGGTCATCCGGCACTCCTGCGCCCACGTCCTGGCGCAGGCCGTGCAGCAGCTCTTCCCCGACGCCAGGCTGGGCATCGGCCCGCCGATCAGGGACGGCTTCTACTACGACTTCGCGGTGGACCGCCCGTTCCAGCCCGAGGACCTGGCCGCGCTGGAGAAGCGGATGCGCCAGATCGTCAAGGAGTCGCAGCGCTTCTCCCGCAGGGTGTTCGCCTCCGCCGAGGAGGCCAGGGCCGAGCTGGCCGCCGAGCCGTTCAAGCTCGAACTGGTGGACCTCAAGTCCGACGGCGCGGTGGACACCGACGAGGTGATGGAGGTCAGCGGCGCCCCAGGCGGCGAGCTGTCCATCTACGACAACCTCGACCCCCGCTCCGGCGAGCGCGTCTGGGCGGACCTCTGCCGCGGCCCGCACCTGCCGACGACCAAGCACATCCCGGCGTTCCGGCTCACCCGCAGCGCGGCGGCGTACTGGCGCGGCGACGAGAAGAACCAGCAGCTGCAACGGATCTACGGCACGGCGTGGGAGTCGGCCGAGGCGCTGGAGCAGCACCTGGAGCGCTTCGCCGAGGCCGAGCGGCGCGACCACCGTAAGCTCGGTGTCGAGCTCGACCTGTTCAGCTTCCCGGACGAGATCGGCTCCGGCCTCGCGGTGTTCCACCCGAAGGGTGGCATCGTGCGGCGCGAGATGGAGGACTACTCGCGGCGGCAGCACGAGCGCGCCGGGTACGAGTTCGTGTACTCGCCGCACATCACCAAGTCCGCCCTGTTCGAGACCTCAGGCCACCTGCAGTGGTACGCCGACGGCATGTTCCCCGCCATGCACATCGACGCCGTCGAGGACGCGGACGGCGTCGTCACCAAGCCGGGCCAGGACTACTACCTCAAGCCGATGAACTGCCCGTTCCACAACCTGATCTTCCGCTCGCGCGGCCGGTCCTACCGGGAGCTGCCGCTGCGGCTGTTCGAGTTCGGGTCGGTGTACCGGTACGAGAAGTCCGGCGTCGTGCACGGGCTCACCAGGGTCCGCGGGATGACGCAGGACGACGCGCACATCTACTGCACCCCGGAGCAGCTGCACGGCGAGATCGTGTCCCTGCTGTCGTTCGTGCTGGACCTGCTGCGCGACTACGGCCTCGACGACTTCTACCTGGAGCTGTCGACCCGCAACGACGAGAAGTACGTCGGCACGGACGAACAGTGGGAGGAGGCCACCGAGGCGCTGCGCAAGGCAGCGCTGGGCAGCGGCCTCGACCTGGTGCTCGACCCCGGCGGGGCGGCGTTCTACGCGCCGAAGGTCTCCGTGCAGGCCAGGGACGCCCTCGGTCGCACCTGGCAGATGTCCACCATCCAGGTGGACTTCCAGCTGCCCGACCGGTTCGAGCTGGAGTACACCGCGCCGGACGGCTCCCGCCAGCAGCCCTTCATGATCCACCGGGCGCTGTTCGGGTCCATCGAACGGTTCTTCGGCGTGCTCACCGAGCACTACGCGGGGGCGTTCCCGGCCTGGCTGGCGCCGGTGCAGGTGGTGGGCATCCCCATCGCGGCCGATCACACCGACCACCTGTTGGGTGTCGCGGAGTCGTTGCGCGCCAAGGGGATCCGGGTCGAGGTGGACGTGAGTGACGACCGGATGCAGAAGAAGATCCGCACCCACACGCTGCAGAAGGTGCCGTTCATGCTCGTCGCCGGCGGCAAGGACGTAGAGGCCGGGGCGGTGAGCTTCCGGTTCCGCGACGGCGGCCAGCTCAACGGCGTGCCGGTGTCCGACGCGGTGAAGGCGATCACCGCCTGGGTGCAACGCCGGGAGAACGCGTCCCCGTCGGCGGAGAACTTCGACGGGGTCACCCGAGCGTGAGCCCGGACGACCCCGAGTTGGTCGAACAGCGCGGCATCGGCGTCCACGACCGCTTCCAGCGGCTGTGGACGCCGCACCGCCTCGCCTACATCAAGAGCGCGGAGGCCGACGGGTCCTGCCCGTTCTGCGACATCCCGGCGCTGGCCGACGGCGACGGACTCATCGTGGCCAGGGGCGTCACCGTGTACGCGGTGCTCAACCTGCACCCGTACAACCCCGGCCACCTGATGGTCGTGCCGTTCCGACACGTCGCCGAGCTGGAGGACCTGACGGCCGACGAGGCGGCCGAGCTGATGGCGTTCACCCAGCGGGCGATCATGGCGATGAAGCTGGCGTCGGCGCCGCACGCGTTCAACGTCGGGCTCAACCTGGGCGCGGTGGCCGGCGGTTCGCTCGCCGCCCACCTGCATCAGCACGTCGTGCCCCGGTGGGGCGGCGACGCGAACTTCATCGCCGTCGTCGGCATGACCAAAGTCATCCCGCAGCTGCTGGCCGAGGCCCGTGACCAGCTCGCGGAGGCATGGTCGAGTCTGGACGGGTGAACGGCTCCATCTAGGCTGCGCACACGATGAACCTGCGCACCATCTTCTCCAAGGTCTCGGACCCGATCGGCTCGTGGCTGCACCGGCGTGGCGCCACGGCCGACCAGGTGACCGTGTTCGGCACCCTGGTGTCCACCGTGTCGTCGGTGTGGTTCTTCACCAACGGCCACCTGTTCTGGGGCACCGTCGTCGTCACGGTCTTCGTCCTGTTCGACACCCTCGACGGCGCGGTCGCCAGGGCGGCCGGCGGCGGCAGCGCGTTCGGCGGGGTGCTCGACTCGGTGTGCGACCGGATCGCCGACGGCGTCCTGTTCGCCGCGCTCGTGTGGTGGTGCTTCGGGGTGGGCGACAACCGGCCGCTCGCGATCGCCGCGCTCACCTGCCTGGTCGCCGGGCAGGTGGTGTCCTACGTCAAGGCACGGGCCGAGGCCGCCGGGCTCACCGCGACCGGCGGGCTCATCGAGCGGCCCGAGCGGCTGATCATCACCCTGGTCGGCACCGGGCTGCACGGGCTGAGCGTGCCGTACGCGCTGGACGTCGCGCTGTGGCTGCTCGCCGCGTTGTCCCTGGTGACCGTCGGCCAGCGGCTGGTGTCGGTGTACCGGTCCGCGAACGACCGCGAGGTCGCGGGGTGACCGCTCGGGACCGGCTGGTGGACGGTGGCTACGCCGCCGGCTGGCGGGTCGTGCGCGCCCTGCCTGCGCCGGTGGCCCGGCGGCTCTTCGACCGGGGCGCCGACGTGGCCGCCCGCCGCGGTGGCGCCGGCGTCGACCAGCTGCGCCGCAACCTCGCCAGGGTGCGCCCCGCCGCGTCGCCCGACGAGCTGGACGAGCTGGTGCGGGCCGCGCTGCGCTCCTACGCCCGCTACTGGCGGGAGGCGTTCCGGCTGCCGACGATGGACCACGACGCCCTGCGCGCCGTCGTCGGCCCGCGGATCAGCGGGCTGGAGCACGTCGAGGCGTCGCTCGCCGCCGGCCGCGGCACCATCCTGGCGCTGCCGCACTCCGGCAACTGGGACGTCGCCGGGGTGTGGCTCGTCGGCCGCTGCGGCGGCTTCACCACGGTCGCCGAGCGGCTGCGACCGGAGGCGCTGTACCGACGGTTCGTCGCGTACCGCGAGTCGCTCGGGTTCGAGATCGTGCCACTGACCGGCGGCGCCGAGCCGGTCGGCGACGTCCTCACCCGGCGCCTGCGGGACAACCGGGTGGTGTGCCTGGTCGCCGACCGCGACCTCGGCGGCGCCGGCGTCAAGGTGGACTTCTTCGGCGAGCCCGCGAAGCTGCCGGTCGGCCCGGCGAAGCTCGCCGAGCGCACCGGAGCGGCCCTGCTGCCGGTCGGGCTGTGGTTCACCGAGGACGGGTGGGGCTTCCGGGTGCACCCGCCGGTGGTCGAGACCTCGGTGCGCGCGGCCGTGCAGGCCACCGCCGACGCGTTCGCCGCCGACCTGGCGGAACACCCCGAGGACTGGCACATGCTGCAACGCTTCTGGCTCGCCGACCTGCCGACCCGCGCACCCCGGCAGCGCGCCACGTGAGGATCGGCGTCGTCTGCCCGTACTCCTTCGACACACCGGGAGGGGTGCAGGCGCACGTCTCCGACCTGGCGCGCATCCTCGGCGCGCTCGGCCACGAGGTCGACGTGCTCGCCCCGGCCGACACCGACTCCGTCGTGCCGGACTTCGTCACCCCGTCCGGGCGCGCGGTCCGCGTCCCGTACAACGGCTCGGTGGCCCGGCTGGCGTTCGGGCCGGTGTCGTTCACCCGGGTCCGCAGGTGGATCCGCGACCACGACTTCGACGTCCTGCACCTGCACGAGCCGACGGTCCCGTCGCTGTCCATGCTGGCGCTGGCGGTGGCCCACGGGCCGATCGTCGCGACGTTCCACACCAGCACCGAGCGGTCCAGGGCGCTGACCACGTTCGGTGGCGTCCTGCAGCCGCTGCTGGAGAAGATCACCGCCCGGATCGCGGTGTCCGCGCTGGCCAGGCGGCTGCAGATGGCGCACCTCGGCGCCGACTCGGTGGAGATCCCCAACGGGGTCGACGTGCCGTTCTTCCGCGACGGCGGCCCGCTCCCCGGCTATCCGAGGGCCGGCGGCACCGTGGGGTTCGTCGGCCGGTTCGACGAGCCGCGCAAGGGCATGGCCGTGCTGCTCGACGCGCTGCGCCCGATGATCGCCGCCCGGCCCGGCCTGCGGCTGCTCGTCGTCGGGCCAGGGGACGGCGACGGCCTGCTCGCGGCGGCCGGCCCGGCGCTCGCCGAGCGGATGGTCCTGCTCGGCAGGGTCGACGACGTGACCAAGGCGCGGGCCCTGCGCAGCGTCGACGTGTACTGCGCGCCGAACCTCGGCGGCGAGAGCTTCGGCATCATCCTCACCGAGGCGATGGCGGCCGGCACCCCGGTGCTGGCCGCGGACCTGGAGGCGTTTCGCCGGGTGCTCGACGACGGCAACGGCACCGCGGCCGGCGCGCTCGTCCCGGTCGGCGACAGCGCGGCCTTCGGCGTCGAGCTCGGCGCCCTCCTCGACGACCCGGCCCGCCGCGCCAGGCTGGCCGCCGCGGCCGCCGAGGCCGTGACCGCGTTCGGCTGGGAGCACGTCGCGGCGGCTGTGCTGCGGGTGTACGAGGCCGCGGTGGCGGCCGACCCGCGGCCGGTGGGTGTCGGACCGGTCCCGGTCGACCTCCAGGCATGAACGCGCTGCTCTGGACGAGCCTCGCGCTGCTCGTGCTGCTCGGCATCTGGGTGCAGCTTCAGGCCAACCGGCTCGACCGCCTGCACGTCCGCACCGACTCGGCGGCGCTGGGACTGCGGGCCGCGCTGGAGCGACGGGCCGTCGTGGCCAGGGCCATCGCCGCCGTGCTGCCGGCCGCCGACGGCGCCGACCTACGGGCCACCGCCGACGCCGCCGAGCACGCTTCGCTGGCCGACCGCGAGGCCGCGGAGAACGAGCTCACCGCGGTGCTGGCCGCCCTCACCGACATCCCGGCCGACCTGCGCGCCGAGCTGATCGACGCGGAGCAGCGGGTGCTGATCTCCCGGCGGGTGCATAACGACGCGGTCCGCGACACCCTCGCGCTGCGCGGTACCCGGCTCAGCCGGTGGTTCCGCCTGGCCGGCACCGCCCGCGCGCCGCACTACTTCGAGATCGCCGAGGAGCCGATGACCGCGTCGGCCCCCCCAACCGCTCCCCACCCCCCCAGCGAGGTGGGCTGACACCGCCCCGGCGTCTCGCATCCGTGTTGTCGTTCTGGCGGCCCGAAAAGGGGCCATACGGATGCGAGACGCCGGGGCGGCGCGCCGGGGCGGCGGGCGGGGGCGGCGGGGCGCCGGGTTACTGGCGGGCGGCGATCGCCTCCGGGATCGGTTCGTACCTGGTGAACTGGCGGGTGAAGGTGGCGGTGCCCGAGCTGAGCGAGCGCAGGTCCACCGCGTAGCGCAACAGCTCCGACGCCGGCACCTCGGCCTGCACCCTGGTACGGCCCGCGACGTCCGGCTCGGTGCCGAGCACCCGGCCGCGGCGGCTCGCGAGATCGCCGAGCACGGTCCCGAGGTGGCTGTCCGGCACCCGGATGGTCACCTCGTCCAGGGGTTCGAGCAGCGCCGTCTGGCCGGTGGCGGCCGCCTCGCGCAGCGCGATCCCGCCCGCGGTCTGGAACGCGGCGTCGGACGAGTCGACGCTGTGCGCCTTGCCGTCGACGAGCGTCACCCTGATGTCCACCACGGGGTAGCCCTTGTCCAGCCCGCGCTCCATCTGGGCGCGGACGCCCTTCTCCACGCTCGGGATGAAGTTGTGCGGGATCGACCCGCCGACGACCCGGTCGACGAACTCGAAGCCCGACCCGCGCGGCAGCGGCTCGACCTCGATGTCGCACACCGCGTACTGGCCGTGCCCACCGGACTGCTTGACGTGCCGGCCCTTGGCCTTCACGTACCCGGCGAACGTCTGCCGCAGCGCCACCGCGACCGGCTCGGTGTCGATGTCGGCGCCACCGGCGCGCAGCCGGGCCAGCACCACGTCGGCGTGCGCCTCGCCCATGCACCACAGCACCAGCTGATGCGTCTCGGCGTTGCGCTCCAGCCGCAGGGTGGGGTCGGCCGCGACCAGCCGGGACAGGTTGCGGGCGAGCGCGTCCTCGTCGCTGCGGGTCTTGGCGACGATGGCCACCGGCAGCAGCGGCTCCGGCATGTCCCACGGTGCCACCAGCAGCGGCTGGTCGGTGCTGGAGATGGTGTCGCCGGTCTCGGCCGAGCCGATCTTGGTGAGGGCGCACAGGTCGCCCGCGACCGCGTAGGGCACCTCGCGCAGGGTGGCGCCCAGCGGGGAGTAGATGTGCGCCACCCGCTCGTCGGCGTCGTGGTCGTCGTGGCCGCGGTCGGCCATGCCGTGGCCGGACACGTGCACCGCCCGGTCGGGCCGCAGCGTGCCGGAGAACACCCGCACCAGCGACACCCGACCCACGTACGCGTCCGCGGCGGTCCGCACCACCTCGGCGACCAGCGGGCCGTTCGGGTCGGCGGCCACCTCGGGATGGTCCTTGCCGTCGACGCGCGTGACCGTCGGCAGCGGGTGCTCCAGGGGCGACGGGAACCCCTTGGTCAGCACCTCGAGCAGCTCGGTCAGGCCCACCCCGGTCGCGGAGCACACCGGCAGCACCGGGTGGAAGGACCCGCGGGCCACCGCGGTCTCCAGGTCGTCGATGAGGACGTCGACCTCGATGGTCTCGCCACCGAGGTAGCGGTCCATCAGGCCCTCGTCCTCGCTCTCGGCGATGATCCCTTCGATCAGGGCGTTGCGCGCCTCCTCGACGCGGTCGGCGTCGTCCGGGTCCGGGTCGACGACCGTCGCGGGCGCGCCCTTCGAGTAGTCGTACACCTTCTCCGACAGCAGCCCGATGAGCCCGGTGACGCCGTCGGCTCCGTTCACCGGCAGGTACAGCGGCTGGACACCGCCGCCGAACGACTCCTGGCAGGACGCGATCTCAGCGGCGACGTCGGCCCGCTGGTGGTCGAGCCGGGCGATCACCACGGCCCGCGGCATGTTGACCTTGGCGCACTCCTCCCACAACGCGACGCTCATGTCGTCGACGCCCTCGGCGGCGCTGACCACGAACAGCGCCGCGTCCGCGGCGCGCAGGCCGGCGCGCAGCTCACCGACGAAGTCGGCGTAACCGGGCGTGTCGATCAGGTTGATCTTGATGTCGCCCTGCATCAGTGGGGCCACGGACAGGGCGACGGAGCGCTGCTGGCGGACGGCGGCCGGGTCGTGGTCGCAGACCGTGGTGCCCTCCGTGACGGAGCCGGCTCTGCTGATCACCCCCGAGGTCGCGAGAAGGGCCTCGACCAGGGTGGTCTTTCCGCCACCGGAGGGGCCGACGAACACTATGTTGCGCATCTTGGCGGGATCGTCGACAGCGACGGCCTCACCACCCTGCACGGATTCGGTGTGCTTAGCGCCCATCACGAACACCTCCACAACTGTGGGGAACGGGTGTGCTCGATCTCACACCGTTACCGGCGTCCAGACAACCCCACTGAGTAATCGCTTCTGGCGGGTCGGTGACCCCGGAACCGGGAAGTAGCATGGCGACGAACCCCGTACCTTGCGCGATCCGCACAGGAAGGCCGGCCCGTGACTACCGTCGACAACATTCCAGCCAGCTCGGGCGCCGCCGTGCGACCCATCACCGGCACCGCACGGGTCAAGCGCGGCATGGCAGAGATGCTCAAGGGCGGCGTGATCATGGACGTGGTCACCGCGGACCAGGCCAAGATCGCCGAGGACGCCGGGGCCGTCGCCGTGATGGCGCTGGAGCGCGTCCCCGCCGACATCCGTGTCCAGGGCGGCGTCGCCAGGATGAGCGACCCCGACATGATCGACGGGATCATCGAGGCGGTGTCCATCCCGGTCATGGCGAAGGCCCGGATCGGTCACATGGTCGAGGCCCAGGTGCTGCAGGCCATCGGCGTCGACTACATCGACGAGTCCGAGGTCCTCACCCCGGCCGACGAGGCCAACCACATCGACAAGTGGGCGTTCACCGTGCCCTTCGTGTGCGGCGCGACGAACCTCGGCGAGGCGCTGCGCCGCATCGGCGAGGGCGCGGCCATGATCCGCTCCAAGGGCGAGGCCGGCACCGGCAACGTGGTCGAGGCCACCCGGCACATGCGGTCCATCCGGGCCGAGATCCGCCGCCTGTCCACCATGGGCGACGACGAGCTGTACGCCGCCGCCAAGGAGCTGCGCGCGCCCGTCGACCTGGTCCGCGAGGTGGCGGAGGCCGGCAGGCTGCCTGTCGTGCTGTTCACCGCGGGCGGTATCGCCACCCCGGCCGACGCGGCCATGATGATGCAGCTCGGCGCCGAGGGCGTGTTCGTCGGCTCCGGCATCTTCAAGTCCGGCGACCCGGCCAAGCGCGCCGAGGCGATCGTCAAGGCCACCACGTTCCACGACGACCCCGAGATGGTCGCCAAGGTGTC
>Ga0190272_10000337_pt1 | contig 26069 bp, 17 predicted proteins | sample Popmic504T_FD_133746 | JGI IMG/M metagenome (GOLD analysis project Ga0190272, IMG submission 133746) | Populus adjacent soil microbial communities from riparian zone of Shoshone River, Wyoming, USA - 504 T | ecosystem: Environmental > Terrestrial > Soil > Riparian zone | place: USA: Wyoming...
CTGCTGGGCCTGCGGCCGCTGCCGCACGAGGGTGGGCTGTTCCGCAGGACCTACGCCGACGAGCACTCAGCCGCCATCTACTTCCTGCTGGTGGCGCCCGAGTTCTCCGCGATGCACGCGCTGGGGTCGACCGAGGTCTACCACTGGTACGCCGGCGCGCCGCTGCGCCTCCTACTACTGGACGACGGGCTGGACGACGGCGTGGCCGAGCCCGTCCTCGGCCCCGACCTCGCCGCCGGGCAACACCCGCAGGTGGTCGTCCCGGCCGGCACCTGGCAGGGGTCGAGCAGCCTCGGCGAGTGGACCCTCGTGGGCACGACGACCGCCCCGCCGTTCGACTGGGCGACGTTCCGGCTCGGCGCCCGCGCCGCTCTCACCGCCCGCCACCCCACGGCCCGAGTCAGGATCGCGCAGCTCACGACCGCACTATGATGGCGATGATCAATGTGATCATCACGAAGAGCCCAACCAGTCCGATGACGCGAATCTCGATCGGGATCCGTCGGAAGGATCCGGTGGGCGCCTGGAACTTCACGCCATCACGCCTCCTGGGCGGGTGCCCTGATCCATGGCCGTGACCATCCTGCTGCTGGCGATGTTGGTCAGGCTGGCCGCTCCTCTGCCGCTGCGGAGTACCCGACCGTGGATTCGGTCCCGATGACTGAGTGGACGCGGCCGGCTGGTCCATGGGCGCAGCCCTCAACGGCTGCTCGACGGCGGACGGGCGCCAGGAGGGTTGTGGTCGTGCCTGCAGGTTCGGAATCGGATAGCCGTATTGAACGGCCATTCGATAAGGCGGGCCCAGAAGCATGATTCCGAGCGCTCCGTGCCTGGTTGCATGCCGCGCCAGACCGTAGTCCAGTGCGGCTCCGGTAGGCCGCTGAGCCAGTGCCCACACGATCTCACCCGCGACGTTCTCCCGGTTGAGGTCGCCCGGCGTGATGGCGAAACCAACGAGGGTGTCCACCGCCCTTTCCGCGTCGATTCCTGACGCGAACTCGAACACTCGGTCCGTCCAGTGGGGATAGGTCAGCAGCAGGCGCCTGACCTCATCCCGTTGGTGGTCGATGGCTTCTCCGCGGTGACGAATCTCCACCAGAACTGGGCGGGCATCAGCTGTGTCGTCATTCAGTCGGCAGAGAAGTTGCACGCCGTCGAGGTGTTCGAGGAGGCGCTTGTGATCTTGCCAGAATTCTCCTTGTTGCTGTCCGAACTGGGATGTCGTTGTGGACCGGCGGTGTGGCACCTGTGCTCCACTCTGGCGGTTGTGTCCATTGGTTTGTAGCACGTGGAGCAGTTGCTCCACTCGATCGTCGACAGCGGTCGGCCGTAGTATCTGGTTGTCGCTCAGCCAGGCGTGTAGAGCCGGCCCGCCGTCGTCGGCATACCTCGCCACGAGCTCGCCCGCCGCCGACCGGTACTGATCGGCGGGGAGCTGCGCGCCGTGCATCGACACCACCCGCCGGACTGGCTCGTAAACCGAAACGCCGCTCGGCTCGGCTGATTGAAAGGCGATTCGTGGCTCGAGGTCTTCGCCGTCGTCGGGATCCTCGAACGTCGAGAAGGTCCACGCAAAGTCGAGGGTTCTCTCTCCGAGCAGGTGTTCCACGACGTCGAAGATCGCATGCAGGTACTCAACCCGTCGGTCGGTGTTGAGTTCAGATGTCACCAAGGACAGTGGTCGCTCGGGTCGGGTGAGTAGCCCCTGCACGCCGGCGATCAGGTGTTCGGACGTGATGGTTCTGTTCGGGTTTCCTGTTCGGGCCGCGGGGGAGCGCGCCATCATGGCTATGTCCGCAGGTTTGACGCGATCCAGCCCGGCGGGCCCTTCATGGCGGGGCGACCAGTACTGATCGTCCCAGCCGAGCCAGTGCTGCGAGCACAGGGCGATCCGATGTGTCAGGGTGTCAGTTGTTCCGATCAACACGTGACACCGGTCGGTGCGGGTATTGCCGCTCCCTCTGATACGCCGCAGGATAGCCGCGTTGCGATCGGCATCGGTCCAGTAACGAATGCTGGTGCTGGGGCGCTCGTCGCTGCCCGGGCGCAGGAATCTTCCCACCCGCTGGTTCCAGATGTTCCATTGCTGTGCTGGGAGCGAACCGGTGACCGGGCCGAAGTCGGGGCTTCCCCGGTGTGCGAAGACGAGACGATCGATCACCGTTTCCCTACTTCCGCTGCCTCGGGGCCGGAGATGATGCCGACCATGGCCATCAGCGCGATCAAGGGTTCCAGGACCCGGCGGGGGCGGACTCCGCGGGGAAAAACGCCACCAACGGCTTCGGCGCCGGTGGCCGATACGAAGTGCAGGGTGCAGCTGCGACACTCGTGGAACGGACGCAGCCAGGCCCTCGCGTTGTGCAGATGAAGGAAGGCGTAGGCGTCGCGGCTCTCGGCGCGTATCTGGTCGGCGTCGACCTGTCCCGTTCCGGTGAGTCGTAGCCAGGAGTCGACCGGCGGCAGAAACCGCAGTCGATCAGACTTGTTGAGCACTATCGCGGCCGGCACGTCGATAAGTCGAGCACCCCCGCCGAGCCGGCCGAGTACGGTGGCGAAGGCGTCGTCGCTGCGATCGATGCCGCCGACGGCGGGTGACGGGTCCTCGTCCGTGCTCATACCCAACGCCATACTCGGGTTGACCACGAAGATCAGTCCACCGGCTCCGGCCAGGAAACGGCCGGTCTTGCCGACCTTTCCCAGATCGCCACCGGCGATGTCGAAGAAGGCCACCGGCCAGGTGCCGGCCGAGGAACTGACAAGGAGCGCGTCGGCGTAGCTCGTCACCCCCTCCTTCGTCGCTTCGAGCTTCTTGCCGTGCATGGTGAACGGCCGGGCCCGGCTTTGCAGGAACTCGTTGTGCAGGTTGAAGTCGACCGGTCGACAGGTGAGCCCATACGGCAACAGTTCGCCGGCCTCGATGGCTGCGATCATGGCGGCGAGCAGGTGAGACTTGCCGGACGACGACCCGCCGACCATCCCGATCACCAGTGGCTTGGCGTAGGAGGCGTACACCGCGGGCAGATAGTGCGTCGTGCTGTCCTTCGATGGGTTGGGGCACCGTAGGAGGGCAGACCGCAGGATGTCGGCGCGCTTGCGTTCGTCGGTCACCGCCGTCAGGTCCACTGGTAGGAACTCGGCCCCGTTGCGCTCGTAGAAGACGCCATCGGCAGGCCATGCGAAGGTATCCAGGCAGATCGGGCACCGCACTGTCCGCGCTGCTGTGGGCGGGACCGGTCCGAACGGTCGGCTGTTCGGCCTGGTCATGGGAGCACCAACACGACGACGATGAGGGCGAGTAGGGCGACGATCAGGAACAGGACGATCCTGGCCGGCGTCACCAGTCCACCGGACGACGCCGAGGCCGGCTTCGTCGGTTCGGGTGGAAGCGGTCGGCCGGTCGGGCGGTCGGCTGCCGGCCGCCGCGGCGGCCTCGATGGCATCGGAGTCGCCGACGGAGGCATCGACGGCATCGGTGGTGCGGGCCGGTTCGATGTCGGCCACTTCTCCGCGAGCACCCGGTCGAACATGCGCTGGCCCTCCGCGATAGTGCGGGCCATGTGCTCGTCCCTGGCCGGCAGTTGCGGAGCTGTTCCCAGACGCCGCAACAGTACGGCGGCTGTCGGGCGCCGATGAGCGGGTTCGGTGAAGACATCCTCGAGAAGGGCACGCAGCGCCGGGCCGCGGTTGGCGAGATCCGCATGGTCGGTGCTGCCCGTGGCCTGATGCAGGATGAGGAGTCCGACTGCCCATACGTCGTCGCCGGTCGTCACCGTACTGGTTGTCGGCTGCCTGACTCCGGCCGCTGATCCCATGGGGGAGGATCGAAGGGAACGCAGAGGCCGGGCATCGCCAACAGCCGCTGAGTGAAAGAAGTCACCGATCTGAACGGCAACGCCGTCCCATCGAACTGTGGTCGGACTGAGGTTGCCGTGCACCGTTCCCGCCTCCGCGAGTATCAGCAGGCCTTTGAGCAGACTGACCTGGAACCGCAACTGCTCGTCCACCAGCAGTTGGTGTGCCGCGGCCAGCGGCTTCCCCCGAGCCGGCGCGAGCAACACGAAGGGCTCCTCCCCGTCGAGGTCGTAACCGATCAGATGTGTCACCTCGGCCGGGTAGTCGACCGGGAACCGGCCGGCCAGGCGCATCCCGGCCCTGGCCTCGTTCTCCAGGAGATCGCACAGCCACGCCTGCTCGGACACCACGTCGGCCGGTAGCCACTTCTTCACGACGGTCACCCCGTCGTCGGAGGTGAGTGACCGGGCCAGAATTCCCGACCCGGTCGGGGTCGGCGCCGTGCCGTGCCGGACGGTGAGAGTCCGGTGCCGTCCGTGCTGGTCCCGGTAGCCCAACTTCTGCTCGGCGTTCTCGCTCATCGCTACAGGTCCTGGGTTTCGAGGTCGGTTGGCCACATCAGGGTCATGGCGTGATCGCGGAGCGGCACCAGGCGCAGCGCGCCCGCCATGTGTCCCGACGCCGTCCAGACCACCTCGGGCAGAACCGGCCCGGTGCGCCGGGCACTGGTGACGACCGCCTGGGCCGCACGCGGCGCGAACCTGATCAGCCGGATGTGGTCGGTGTCGAGGTCGAGCAGCGGCAGGTCGTCGGCCGAGCACAGCTGCACCATGCGACCGGTGGGCGTCAGCTCGTGCAGCAGGTGGTTGATCTGCGGGGACTCCTGCCACAGCGTCCGGGTGAGGACGGCCCTGGCATCCGACTGTCGCGTGGCATCGGCGAACACCGGTTGTTCGCCGATGCCACGCGACTCGAGGTGCAGGTGGTATCCGTCGAGCAGACCTTCCAGGTTGTCCCGCAACCCGGCCCTCACGTCGTCGACCGCGCCGGTGCCGAGCCGGGTCCAGCACGACGACAGGGCCTTCTTCGCCAGGTCTGCGAGATCGGTGTTCACCACGCGCTGCAGGTCCATACCGACGGCCGAAGGCCGTGGCGGAGGCCGTTCCGCGGTGTTCGGCCGGTGCGTCGACTCGATGAGGGCGTCGGCCACTTCGTCAATGGCGCCGCTCACCGCCAGCGCCGCGTCGGCGGTGAACCGTCGGGCGTTGGACAGGACCCATTCCTCGACAGCCACCCGGCACAGCTCGGTACGGACGGCGTCGGCCGCCGGGGCGGCCTGGTGGGCGCGGATCGCGGTCCGCCAGGCAAGCACGGCCTCCACCCACCACGAGCGCAGCACCACGGCGAGCGCCGCGGCGGCAGCGGCAGCGGCCAGACCACCCAGCCAGGTGGGTACGGTAAGCCCGACCGCAGGGGGCAGCAACAGACCGAGCGCACAACCACCTCCAGCGGCCAGCAGATGGGTCAGCAGCGCTCTGCGCCGGGCGTCGACCGGGATGGGCTCGCCCGCTGCCAACGGCGCCCTGGCCACGGCCAGGGCGACGGCCGCGACCCAGGCGATGGCCAGAACCGGCCCAGTGACCGGACCCAGCGGTCCAAGGCCGGCCAACAGACAGCAGACGGCAGCCACCGTGAGTACCCGCCAGGACTCCGACCGCCAGGGGAAGGCCGGCGGTCGCTGCAGTCGTCGCACCAGATCGTCAGGGCAGGCTGTGCGCAGCAACGGCAGTTGGCCGGCGCTGCCGGCCGGTACGGCCTGGTCCGCCAGACCACGCAGCCAGGCGGCCAGCGTGGCGAGTGACCGTCCGCGATCCAGACCGGCCACGATCTGTTGCTGCAGTTGGTCGGTAATGCTCAGTCGGTCGGTGTCGGGCGGCTCGTCCATCACGATCCCGCTCTGGTCCAGATCGTCGCGGCGTGCCTGGTCGATTCCGGTACGGCCGTCGATGCTGGTGAACAGTTCCTCGGCGGACCGGCGGAACTCGGCCAGGGACTCGCCTGCCTCTCGGAGTTCGGCGACCACCGTCGTCGAATGATCGGCGAACGTCGGCCCGAGCGGCCCGACCAGACCGCCGACCGACCTGGCCGCCCGCCGGCCCTGCTCGACGCAGCGACGGTGCAGCACGTCCATCGGGGAGTTCTCCCGCAGTCGACGGACATCACTCTGCTCGGTGCCGGGCGTTCCGATCACCGAGAGATAGCCCTCCAGCCCGGCTACCGCCGCTGGGCGCTCATGGTCGGGGCGTCCGGCCACCGCGGCCACCGCCGTCACCATGGCCCTGGTGAGGTCGTCGAGGCCCACCTGCCCGGCCAGCACCAGCTGTCCTGGGCTGGCCATCCGGCCGGGCATGCTCTCGGACATCCCGACGACGGCGTCGAACACCTCCGGCAGCAGCAGCACATCGAGCAGCGCCCGCAGTTCGGACTTGCCCAGTTGGGGCCGGCCGCCCGACATCGAGGTCGGGTGCGCCGGCTCGTTCGGCCAACCGACGCCGTCCATGTCGCCGACCCACAGCGTCAACGCCGTGTCGTTGTTCAGCACGGGGGTCGCCCTGATGGCCTCGCTCTCGGCGCGACTGGCAGGTGAGCCGACCGCGACGCACACCACCTTGCGGCCCAGCCGGGAACGCTGCATGGCCTGGTAGATCGAGTAGTGGTCGACCAGCGCGGTGGCGTCGTCAACGGCGAGCACCCGGCCGCTGTCCAACCGCCGGTGGTTGTGCAGGATGTCGAACAGCCGCAGTTCCCCGACCTCGGTCGGCGTATCGCGGAGGTCGACCAGCAACACGGCGTCGTCGGAGCTCCTCACAGCCCTACCGCCTTCTCCAACTCCCGCAGGGTGGCGCGCACCGGGCTGTTCACCCCACGGAACGGCAGGTCCAGCGCGGCCGGCAGCAGATGCGTCCAGAAGTCGTTCAACGCCGTCGCGTAGCTGCGGCTGTCGGCCGGGAGGTTGCGTTGGAGTGCCGCGGTCGCCGTCCGCTGGTCGTCGGTGATCTTCCGCAGGGTCAGGTACAGCTCGCTGGGCTGGCGTGGGGTGCGGTCGATGCCGTCCGGTCGCGACGCCATCAGCCGGGCGCACACATCACGTCTGATGGACTCGTCGTCGGTGATCGTCCAGTCCTCGTACGAGCGCAGCATGCTGGCCCAGGACGACGTACCGTCGTACTCCGACAGCGGCAGGATCATCGAGGCGGCGTCGCTGTTGCCGAGCCGGACGACGATCCGGACGGGGGACTCCAGCGGGCCGTCGATGACCTGAACCCAGCCGTTCCACATGGCGCACAACAACCGGTGCAGGATGTGGATCCGGTGCTCGTCGGTCGACACCAGATAGCCGAAGTCGTAGCCGAGCCGCTGCCGCCACCTGAGGTAGTCCTGAGGCTGCTCGTTGCGCAGGGCCTCCGCCCAGAACTTCAGCACCCCGCGGAGTTCCGGTACCTCCGTCACGCTCATCGAGGTGCGGAGCAGCACGACGACGACCGACTCGGCGTCGATCGGCCGGAACTCCAGCGTGGTGTCGGCGTCGCGAGGCAGGTAGACCTCGTGCTGCAGGTATCGCTCCAGATCGGGATCCCGGCCACCGGCGGGATACGAGATGAGGATCTTCAGGTTGCCGGAGCCCTGCGGGTCGAACCCACCGGGTACCAGCGCCGCGATCTTCTGCCGGAACTGCTGCAGATCATCCTCACCGACGCTCACGCCCTCCCGGCCGGCCGCTGCGGCCAGCAGATCGGTGAGCGCCGGGAGGAGGGGTCGCTCGCCGGCTTCTCTGTGACGGAACAGACGCAGCACCTCCTGCTTGAGCCGGTCCCGCACGACCTCGACCGCCTGCGTCGAGCCGAAGTCCTGGCCGGCCGACCACGCGGCCTGCCAGGTCTGCTCACCGAGCACCTCGTTGACGACGTCGGCCGCTGTCGCGGTCGGCCGCAGGCGGTCGCGTGCCACGTAGAAGTCGCGGAAGCGGCGTAGCACCGCCTGGTAGAACGGCTCGAGGTCGTTGCCCTGCGGCGGCAACAGGTAGGAGACCCCGGTCCGTGGCCGGTACAGGTCCTGAACCCGCTTGGAGAACTGGCCGGTGTCGGTCTGCACGTGTGCGGTGAACGCCTCGGTGATGGCGGTCAGATGGCGTCGCAGCTCGACCGATTTGCGTTCCCACCGCGGTGTCTGGTCGGCCCAGGCGGCATGCCACGACCGCCTGGCCCGCCAGCGGAACCACTCGTTCTGCCGCTCGATGGCCTCCTGCACCACCGGGTCGGTCCAGCGGGGCTTGCGACGGAACCACCGGTCGCGGATCTTCGTTCCGGCCTGTGGCGGGTTGACGTTCTGCCCGGGCGGCGGTGTCGGTTCTCTCCGCCGTCCCTCGAGCAGTCCGAGGAAGCCCATCTGGTCGACCGGATCACGTAGCTCCTTGTGCCCCACCAGAACCCGGTGCAGGCGGAACAGGTCGGTCTGGGCGAGCAACTGATCGGCCGCGCGCCGCGGGTCGAAGTCCTGTGCCTGCTTGGGAATCTGCTCCGCGAGCCGCCGGTCGAGCGCGTCGAGGCTCGCCTCCATGGTCTTGAGGCGCGTGTTCAGCGCGCGGATCACCGCGTCGGCACCCTTTTTCGGGGAGGCCGGCTCGGTGAAGTCCAGCGGCGAGCGGGTGCGCAGCGACTCGACGTTGGCCAGGCCGAACGCCTGCTCGACCAGCGCCCGGTTCACCTCAGCCGTGCCTGGCGGTGGCACCGACAGTTCGTTCACGGCCTCGGCGAGCAGCCGCGAACTCACGATGTCGGCCAGATCGTCCACCGGCACGGTCATGGACGCCACCAGGCTGGTCGACACACCACAGTTGCCGAGGCCCGACGGCGCAGGAATCTCCCGCTCGACGCCGCGGTTGATGAACTCGTCGGCGAAGGACTGGTACTGACGATCGGCGACCTTCGCGCGATCCTCTGCCCGCTCCTGGTCGGTGCCGACCAGCGACAACATCAGCGAGACCACTGACCGGTGCAGGTCGTCGCGTTCCATGCCGGCGGTCAGGCTGAACAGGAACGCGGTCTGCACGGTCGAGGGCCGCAACCGGATCTCGACCCCGGTGGGATAGCGCACGGCCAACGCGCCGGTAAGGCCGACGTCATCGATCTGGGTCTGCGCGGCCTGTCCGTTCTGGTCGTCGACCAGGCGGAACAGATCCAGCAACGCCCTGCCGGCGTTGAGCTTGGCCGGACGCCCGCCGCCCAGACCGGCGGCGAACGCCGACGGCATCAGCACCAGCGGATAGATCTGCGCGCGATAGCTGGCGCGGGCCAATGCGTCGCCGATCAGGTGCAGGTAGTCGTAGAAGATTCCGCTCCCGGTGCCCCCGGCCACCGAGAACGCGACGAAGACGTCGCAGGACTGGCGCATCTTGCCCCCGAGCCGCTGCAACTCACCGCCCGACGTGCTGATCTGTCCGATGGCGTCGAGGATCGGCTGCTGTGCCGGTCCCGTTCCGCTGCGGAAAGTCTCGAGCAGAGCCGCCCGACCGACTGTCGGCAGTTGACCGGCACCACGGGCCAGCGGCGCCACCCGCGGTTCGCCGATCGGCGGTGGCAGCCACTCGCTGGTCAGCGGGCCCGCATTGGTCCGCAGGCTCCGCGCGACCTCCGGGTAGGTGTCGTAGCGCGGCACCAGGCCGTGCACCAGATGTTGGGTCCGCGCCGCGGCCTGGGAATGACCGCCTGCGGGCGTCACCCGCTGTTCCAGCCGGCTCAGCTCGGCTTCGTTCAGGTCGGCGTAGACGAACTGGGTGCAGGACGGCAGCTGATACGGCAGGAAGTCCATGCCGGTCATCCGTTCCTGCAGGTCCGTACCGTCCGGGCCGCACAGCTCGGTCCGCATCCGGCGTTCGAGTTCGGCGCCGATCAGGCAGCCGGTGCCGCCGAGGCCGATGTAGAGCATCGGCTGATAGATCTTCATCGGATGGCCTTCCTGATCGCGGTCACAAGAGGTCGTCGTCGGGTTGGCGGCGTCGTGTCCAGCCGTCCCCTGGCGTGTCGGTCGCGATGGTGGGGACGGCGTCACCGTCCGGGGCGTCGTACTCGTAGTCCTCCTCGGCCGGTTGCCGGCGTGGCCACGGCAACCGCCACGGGGGGCTGCCGTCCAGCTCCCCGTCGGCCTCACGGCTGGAGTCCAGGAAGGCCAGCGACAGCGCATCGGGCAGGTCGGTGTGCTCGCCGAAGCGCAGCACCACGATCTCGCCGTCGGGCTGCTGAAGCTGCACCCCGCCGCTGTGGTCGCGGCGTACCACGTATGGCTCGTCTGCGGCCGTGGCGTGGTGCAGCTGAGCCGGTTCACCCGGTGTCCTACGGATCACGAAGCGGAATCGGGCGCTCTGCTCGCCCGGCGCCGGCAGGTCGTACGACATCCGCCCACCGCTGAACAGTTGTGCGTGCAGCCCGCCAACGTCGGTTCGTCTGCGACGCTGACGTGCCTGGTGGGCGAGGACCAGCACAGCCACCAGCGCCGACGCGGCCAGCAGGGCCCACAGCCACCACAGACGCCGCAGAGGCCCCGGTGGGTACCCCACCTCGAAGGTGATGACCTTTTCCACGTATCGCACAGCGGGGTCGGCCTCGTCGACCACTCGCAGCACGGCTTGGCCGGAGCCCAGCCGGGTGTCAGCGGCGAACACGAGGCCGAAGTCGATCCGGCCGCTGCCTGACACCATGTCGGCGCTCGACGGCGACACCGTGACGAGGGTTCCGCTGTCCAGCTCGGACAGCTGCAGGAGCACCCGGCGGCCGACGCCGGAAGGATTCGTCAGGGCGACGCTGCCGTTGAGCTGTCCGCCCGGCGGAACGAGCTGATCGTCCAGGCTCACCTGGCCGCGAACCGGCTCGCCGGCGTTGACGTTGGTGCGGAGCGTGCGCTCGTCGGTCGCGATGCCGGTACCGCTCACCGTGCCGACCAGCAACAGCTCACCGGTTGCCGTGGCCGGCACTGCCAGCTGCGCCTGGAAACGGCCGTCACCTTGGGGAACCAGCACCACGTCCACCGGCGTGAACCCCGAGCCGGACAGCGTGGCCGCCGCCGAGACCCCGCGCAGCGCGTCCTCGTCCACCAGCGCACCCCGCCGGGTGCGCAGCGTCACGTCGATGGTGGTGACCTCGCCGGCACGTGGCTGCGGAGGGTCGAGCACCAGCGATGAGCGCACCACGCCCTGCCAGATGACGGTGGCGCTGACCACTTCCTCCGCGACACCGGCAGGGGCGGTCAGCATCACCTTCCACGGGCCGGGCTGGGGGCTGCGGATTCGCAGCACCTCCACCGGGCTCGACTCGCCACTCACCTGGAACTGGGAGTCGCCGAGCGAGCCCGCCTTGGGCACGGTGTCACCGGCTGGGTCCTGGTAGCTCACCTTCACCGCGGGGTTTCCCTTGTACACCGCGATCGAGCCATCGGTGGCGATCTCCGGCACGGTGATGTCGAGCGTGACCGTTGCGCCCGGTCCGAGCGATGCGGACACCGCCGGATTGACGCCGGCGCACCGCGACGCGGCGTAGACCTCGGTGAGGGACTGGCGGACCGCGGCGGCGTCGGTGACGATGCGCGCGGCGGGCCTGGGCGAGTTGGGACCACAGGTGCGCTGCGAGCCGCCTGCGGCGAAGTCGTCCAGCTGCTCCCGGACGACGTTGCCGAAGCCCAACGGCCACACCTGTACATCTCTCGCCGCGGCCTCGGCGAGGTACTCGTCCATCCTGAGCATGGCGGCGTCCTGCCGGTCCTGGGGCCTGCCGTACGAGTCGTCGTCCCTGACGTCGAGCTCACCGTCCGTGAGCAGGAACACGATCCGGGCTGACACGTCGGGCATGTCCTCCAGCAGGTCGAGGCCCTGGAGCAGCGCGCTGGGGAAGTCGGTCGAGTTGCCCTCTTCCAGGCTGCGGCGGTGCAGGTCCTTGACACACTGGGACAGGTAGTCGCGCTCGGGACCACCCGTGACCACGGTCGGCTGGCAGCGCACCTGCGCCGCCGCCTGGTTGGGTCTGCCGTTGTTCCCACCGAAGCCGACCACGGCGATCCGTGAGCCCGTCGCGAACTCGGTCTGCGCGATGATCGCCGTCGCGTCCTGTTCGGCCTTCACCCCGTCGTCGCCGAGCGAGCCGGACTCGTCGACCAGCACGACGATGCCGACGGGTTTCGGCTCGAACGCGTCGTCCTGGCCATCGGCCGGCTGCGCGACGAGTGCGAGCAGCGGCGCGGCCATCGCCAGGGTGACTGTTGCGGCGCGGACTCTTCTGGTAGCTGTCATAGCGCGTGGTCCTTAGGCCGGATGGGCAGAACGTCCTCGATACCGAGCGGTACCGCCGTATTGGCGCCAGTCCTTGCGCGCCAACGGTTCACCAGGCCGTCGTAGGCCCAACGGCCGACGGCGTCGGCGTCGAACTGGTGTGGCGCAGCCATGGCCGCGTCGCACAGCGCTCGCCACACGGCATGGTCGGCATCGGGGGTCCACAGCAGTCGATCACCGTGCATCAGACCGCGAACGAGCCGGTAGGCATCGTCGCCCGCCGTCGAGGGCAGGCTGACGATCCGAGCGGCCGGGATCAGCTCGGCGAGCTTCGGGTAGGAAGTGAGCAGCAGACTCACCTGGTTCCGTTCGCCGCTCACCGCGACCGTCGTGGCGCCGTCGGGATCGGCCATGGCTCTCACCAGTGCCCTGACCGCATTGCGTGCTCGGGGGTCACGGCTGTCGCGCAGGTCGTGTGGCCGCTCCAGCAACAGGAGGCCGTCGGCCGCCCGGCTCAGCGCGTCCTCGGCGGCATCGCGGAACAGGTCGGTCGCCATGACCGTCTCGACGTGATCGCTGTCGAGCCAGCCGGCGGCCTCGGCGTCGCGTGCCATCCGCGCCGCGGCGGCGAGGCGCTGCCCGGCCGCCGACCCCACGATGGCCAGGTGCCTGCTGTGGCGCTCGACCGTGAGGTGTTCGGCGGGCGTCGGGCCGTGCGGCCCCCACCCGGCCCGGTCGAGTGCGGCAACGGCCGTGGCCGGGAACAGGCCCGGCCCACGCAGCTCGGCCGGGCCGACCAGCCTGGCCAGTAGGCCGCGATCGTCGGGATTGTCGAGCAGCCGGCGCGCCTCGTCGCCGTACCAGCCCAGCCGGTCCTGGGTGTAGACGAACAGGTCCCACCAGATGCGCAGTCGAAGCGACCGCTTCAGCAGCAGCCGGAACTCCTGGCGCACCTCCGGATCGCGGAACCGGAAGGCCAGGAGTTCCTGCCGACCATCGTCGGCGACCCTCGACACCGGTTCCAGCAGGTGGCTGTGCAGTGCTTCGGCGAGATCGTCGTCGGTCGCGTCGGGGATCGCCATCCGGCGAACCCGGTCGAGCAGCTGACCGACGGCGAGCGGAGCCGCGCTCAGGCACACCAGCAGCTCGAACGCCCGTGGTTGGGTGTGGCTTCTGGTGCGGTGCACGGTATCGGTGGGCAACAGGCCGACGTTCGATGTCGTTGGCGGTGACGCCGGTGTGGGCTCGCCGTCCAGCAGCAGGGTGTGGAACCGCTGTGGAGAGCCGCTGAGGATGTCGGCGAGCGTCTTCAGGCGGCGGGGCTGGAGGTCGGCAACCGGCACGGCAAGCGCGGGGCCACCTTTGCCAGGGGCCCACTCGCGGTGCCATCTCTGGTTCGGCTCCAACGCGCCGCTGGTGCGTACCTGCCCGTGCCGCGTGCGCAGCCCCTCCGGCGGCCACAGCCGTGGTGCCACCAGGCTGAGGATCGCGACCGGGTTGGTCCGGGCCCAGGTGCGCAGCAGTTGGGGATGTCGGTCGCGTTGTTGCCAGTACGGGCCGGATCCGTCGGTGACCACCATGATCACCCGGCGGCCTGATGGGTCGGCGAGCGACTCGACGGAGCGGTGTGGGCCCACCTGGTTGGTCAGGCCGGCCGTGATCACCGGACGGCCACCGCCTGGCCCCTGTGGCTGCAGACGCCAGGTCCTGATCTCTCTGAAGGCGCCGAGCCGGCCCAACAGCAGCGCCAGCCGCCGCAGCCGACCGTGCCAGATGTCGGCCGAAGGTGAGCAGTCGACGACGAGAGCCAGGTCCGGCCAGCGCACCATCCTCGGCCGCAACACCGGCTCCCAGTGACGCAGTTGCGCCGCGCACTCCGCGGTGGCCACCTCGTCGAACTCGGTCTCGTCGGCGGAGTTCCGGCGTATCCGCAGGGGCCGCATCGCCCGACCGATGCCGAGGACGTCCGGCAGCGCGGGTGCGCCCGATGTCCATGAGGCGCCGGATCCGCCGGCTTCGGACCGGACCGCGATCCGCCGGGCGTTCTCCCGCTCCGGCTGCTTCCACTCGAAAGGAACGGGCAGCGGCAGCTGATGGGGATTCCGAGCCTCACCAATCGGGTCACGAGGTGGAGGCGGCGCCGGTTCGACCGCCGATCGCCGCTGGTCGACCGGATCGGCGCGCGGAGCTTCCGCGCCCAGCAGCCACAGGACGTCGAGCACCTCGGCGGCTCCCGCCACCGCGCCCGACTCTCGCAGTCCACTGGCGATCCGGTCGACCAGTGTGGTCACGACACCGGCCCCTCAAGGTCCTTGAACAGGGCGTCGCGTACGTTCCTGCTGCTCGATTCGCCGATGTTCGTCGACGACACCAGGAACACCGCGTTGAGGACCTGATCGGTGGCCCGCGTGCCGGGCTTGGCCAGCTCCGTCTCGAACAACGCGGTGACCGACTCGACCTTGGCACGGTCCGCGTCGGGCAGGTCGCCGATCTGGTTGTCCAGAATCTCCCTGAGCTGCGTGCCGGTCGGAGGTTTCATGTCCAGCCGCAGGCACCGGCGCAGGAACGCCGCGGGGAACGACCGTTCCTGGTTGCTGGTCAGCAGCACAATGGGGAACTCGTGACACTGCACGTGACCGCCCTTGATCGCGACGGGTTCGGCGCGATCGTCGGTCAGTACGTTGACGGGCCGGTCCCCGTCGCGTAGTCGGGCCAGTTCGCGGATGTAGAAGTCCCCGCGCTCGAACACGTGGAGCAGGTCGTTGGGCAGGTCGATGTCGCTCTTGTCGATCTCGTCGATCAGCAGCACCCGTGGCCGCTCCCACGGCAGGAGCGCGGTCCCCAGCGGGCCGAGGCGGATGAAGTCACCGATGTCCGGCGGAACCTGAGCGCCGTCGGCCGGGCCGGTGCGGGACCGCCGTTGGGCGGCCAGCCGCTTCTCCATGGCCGCGTGCTGGTTCTCCGCGTGTACCCGACCGATCGCGTCGTACTCGTACAGGGCGCTCTGCAACCGGCTGCTGCTGGTGATCGGCCAGTGGAGCACCCGGCCCAGCGACAGCTCGGCCGCGATGATCTCGGCCAGCGTGGACTTGCCGGACCCGGGCCCGCCGGTCACCAGCAGCGGGCGGCGCAACGCGATGGCGGCGTTCACCATGTCGACCACGTTCGTGTCCTGGATCTTCGCCCAGCTCTTCTTGTCGCGGTCGAAGGGTGGGGTGACGGCGTATGGCCCCTCCGGGGTGAACCTCCGCCACGGCGGGGGCGGGGGAATACCTGGTTCGCCCGTACCCGCCCGGCCTTCTCCGCTGAATGTCCGGAACTCGCGTGCGCTCATGCGGATCGCCACCTCAGGTCGGACTCATCGGGTATCCAGTACGGGTCGTCCCACATGACCGCCAACCGGGCGGTGCTGCGGCCGTTGCGTCGTCGCAGGAAGACCGCGTCGGGCAACTCGTGCAGGCCAGGGCCTTCCAGCACATCGCGCACGTCGGTGCCGTCGCGTGACCAGATGGCTATCGGGATGCCGGCCCGCCGGGCCTTGGTCACGGTGTCGTGCCGGTCGACCGCGCCGCTCATGGCCAGGCACAGCCAGTCGCCCGTCACGGGCGGGATGGCGCCATTGCCGTGCAGGTTGTAGACCCGCCCGCGGTGGCCGTCGCCGTTGTGGATCTCGTTCCAGCGGCGGCAGCGCACCCGCCGGTGCGGGTCGCGGGGTTCCGGATGCGGCCGAACCACCACCGGGAGCAGGGTCCCCAGCGTGACGGGCTCCGTGCCGGGCAGTGACACCGGCCAGTCCTCGACGGGCTCGTCGATACGGTCCCGTGGCAGCATCAGTTCGAGTACCGGCCGGCGTGGCTGCCGATCCGATGCCGTGCGGAGCAGCTCGGGCAGTGTGAGCAGCCGGTACAACTCCGCGCGGACCTCGTCGTCGTCGTTGAACAGCCGATCGTCCAGACCGAGCACCCGGCTCTCGGCCAGCGGAGCGGTCACGGCGCCCGGGGTCCTGCTGCAGTAGTACTTCCACACGGCCAGCCGTTTGCCACCATCCGGAGTGGTGCTGATCCGCGCCAGGACGTGGGTCCTGACGTCGTCTCGTTCGTGCTGTACCTCGTCGTGGATCCGCCGGAGACGGGAGTCCTCGACACCAACCATGCCGGCGATGGTGCCCAGACAGTTCTGTAGTTCCTTGGCGGCGACGTCGTCCATCTGCTTGCCGAGCCGCTCGAGGAACTTGCACAACGCGATGGTCCCGCCGGTCCTGACGCTGAGCAGGAAACCGACCGCGTGGTCCAGGTCCGGTTCCGTCGTCGGCGGGGCGAGATCCAGTTCTTCGACCGTCCGGTAGTAGGCGTCCAACCAGGCCGGCGGTAGTCCGTGCACGAGGACGAAGGTGTGGAGTTCCAGAATCACGTTGGGGTTGACGCGTAAATCCTTGGTTCCCGATACAAGGTATTCCGTCAGCTCGCTCACGGCGCGCTTCTTCGGATGGAACAGATCGGGGTTGCTCACGACTGCATCCAGCAGCGCCTCCCAGCCGTCCACCTCGTCCTCGCTCAGCTCCGCGGCAATACTCTCCGGGGTGGCCTCGACGGCAACGGAGAATCCGTCCTGGCGAGAGGTGATCTCTGCTACCAGCTTGGCCATGCACTGGGGGTCGCGCAGCCTTCGTATTTTCCGGAGGAACCGAGCGACCTTGACTTCCTCGATGGGGCCCGGCTCAGTTGGCGGCATCGGCATCGTCCCCGCCGCGGTCGTCGGCCAACTCGTCGAGGATCGTTATCAGATTCTTCACGGCGAGCGAGGAGGGCACGAAGTAGTCCGTGCGTTCGATGCACACGGTACGCAGAACCCGCCAGCCGCCCTCAAGGCCGTCCAGTTCATCGACGATCCGCGCGAGTGTGACCGCCTCTATGGTCGGGAAGTCATAGTCGTACTTCTTCGTGAGTTGCCACAGCAGGTCGTCCAGGTTCTTCGGTTCGTTGATCCTGCGTACCGCTCGTAGCGCCTGGTGGACGCGGGCGGCGGCGGGTCGGCCGGAGTCCTTGCTCATGGCAGGGGTGTTTGCCGGCCCGGATCGGCCGTACGTGGTCGAGCTGCGATTGTGTCGGGGGTCCTGCCAGGTGACGGTAACCGGAGTGGCCCCGTCAGGGCTGAGGTCGAGCCGTTCGGCCAGATCCTGGACGCGAGGCGGCCATGGGTCTGCCGGCATCGTTCTCAGCGCGGTGAGCAGGGCGCCGGTGAAGACGGCACCGCTGCCGTCCGCGGCCAGCCCGGCCAGTTCGTGGATCCCGACCGCCTGCAGTAGCGACTGTCGCCGATGCGCCGACCGGCGTGCCGGTCGGAAGCCGACGGGAACGCTCGGCACTCGGAGGCCGTCGGCCAGTTGGCGGCAGGCATCCAGGACCACGAGCTGGTCAGGCAGCTGGATGGACTCGTCTGCCAGCCAGCCGAGCAGACGGTTCACCCCCAGGTCCTCCCTGGTGGTCATCGAGTCGGCGAAGAACAGCCGCTGGCCGTTGTTGTCCTCGACGCCGTGCCCGCACCAGTACACGACCAGGGTGGTGCCGGTGGCGTGCACCAGCCCCTCCTTGAGAGCGAGGAGAACCGCCTCCTGGGTCGCCGGCCGGTACAGGCCGTCCGACCGCAGGTTCGCGACCGTGGCCCGGTTCTTCGCCACTGGCGACACCAGCAGGGTGATCTGCGAGCGCCGCACCCCCCGGTCCTGCAGCCAGGCCGCGATCCGGCAGGCGTCCAGCGCCGGGCCGGACACGTTCCAGTCGGGGTGGCCGTAGTCCTCGATACCGACCACCACCGCCACCGTGTCGGCCGGAGCCGGGCGACCAGCGATCATGCCAGCACCTCCGCGATGAGTGCGTGAAAGGCGGGATTGCTGAAGTACGCGGAGTGCGCCCGCGGGAACGGCGCGCGGTTGTCCACCATCCGGTCGACCGCGTGCCCGGGAAACAGGCGCTCCGCCGCGAACGCCAGCAGGTCCCGCCGGTCGAGGACGTTGAGCCATCGAGGAAAGTGGTCGGGCAGTCGGGCTCCGAACCGGAGGCGCGGCATCGCGTCGATCTCGTACAGGTAGGGAGCCTGGGAGCCCACCGTGACCAGCGCCCGTACTGGTGGCAGGTCCGTTTCGGTGAGCACATCCACGCAGGCCACGCCGCCGAGGCTGTGGGCGATGACCACGACCGGCGGTTCCGCGGCGGCAAGCTCGGCGCGGATCTGCGCGCGAAGCGCGTCGCCGTTGGCGAGGTACTTCGCCACGTCTCCCGCGTACGGCACCGCGCCGAGGGTGAGTTGGGTTCGGTGTCGCTCCGCGTACCTGACGCCGCGGGCGACGGCCAGGCCGGCGAGCCACCGGCCGAGACCGAGCTCCGGCGGACCACCGAGGCGGTCGACGATCAGGTTCACGACCGTGTCCACCGTGGTGCCGTCCAGCTCAAGGGGTCGACCGGGCGTTCCGGCCCTGGCCATGGCCGTCGCCACGATCGCGCGGCCCAGCGCCGCTCGGAGCTCACCGGCGGGCTCGGTTGCCATCTCGAGCGCGGTACGTGTCGGCTCTGCGTCGAGCACGACAAGGACGGCCCCCGTGAACACCCGGCTGAGCCCGGCGGCTGCCACCGCCTGGGAGAGCTGGGGATCCGCGGCGGCTGTCTCCTCCGTCGCGAGTTCCGAGGCTCTGGCCGCGATGACATCGCCCACCGGCCGTCGGTGTGGTGGCAGGGAGTTCGACCCGTCGCCCTGGGCCGCCAGCAGCCGCAGCTCGAACTGTGGGTCGTCGTCCAGTAGTGACCACAGGTCGGTGTCGGCGGTGAGCACCGATGCCGGCGGCTGATCGGCGGGCAGCGATGCGCCGCCGGCGAGCAGCGCGGCTCCACAGCTCTCGCCCCAGTAGCACAGGCGCACCTTGGCGCTGCTGTCCGCAGCGGTCACGGCTGCGGTGATCAGGGGAAGCAACCCGGGGGAGTCCGCGTCGCGGAGACCGATGCCATGCACCGCCAGGACCGTGGTCAACCCTGCACCTCCGATCTGCACCTCCTGTTCGCAATTGCAGACAGCGAAGCTCGGGTCAATATACCGTCCAACGTGGGACCGTCGCCAAGGGGGCTGGCGACTGTTCGTGTTGGCCGGCGGGTCAGGCTGTACCCGGATGGAGGTTGAGGCGTGGGGAAGAGTGCGAACCCGGCCCTGGAGCGCCGACGACTCGCTTCTGAGCTGCGGAGGTTGCGTACGGTCTCGCAGTTGACCATCAACGAGGTGGCCGACAGGCTGGAGTGCTCGCCCGGCAAGATCAGCCGGATCGAGACCGGAGTCGTCGGTGCCCAGCTTCGCGACGTTCGGGATCTCCTGGAGGTCTACGAGGTCGACGGTCATGAGCGCGAGCGTCTGTTGGCTCTTGTCCGAGAGGCCCGCAAGCGTGGCTGGTGGCACGAGTTCGCCGGCATCCTGGCGCCCGAGTCCACCCGCTTCTTCGGGTTGGAGGACGGGGCGGCGACCATCGAGGAGTACAGCTGCAGCCTGGTGCCGGGCCTGTTGCAGACGGAGGGTTATGCCCGCGCGCTCATCGGCACGGCGGCCGAGGACGCCGAGCTCCTTGATCGGAGAACGGAGTTGCGTCTGCAACGTCAGCGACTCCTCACCAGGTCTTCGCCCCCTCCTCCTCGCCTGAACGTTGTTCTGCACGAGGCGGTTCTGGCTGCTCGTATCGGCGGGCCATCGGTGATGGCCCAGCAGTTGGTTCAGCTCATCGAGGTCGGTCGTCTGCCCAATGTGACCATTCGTGTATTGCCGTTGATAGCCGGAGCCCACGCGGGGGCCGGTGTCTCCTACACCATCTTCTTGTTCGCGGATGACGAGGTGGACCGTCCTGTCGTCCACATCGAACATCTGACGAGTAGTGCTTTTCGTGAGCAGCCGAACGACCTCGTTGAATACCGGCGAGCCTTCGCCGGCGTGTTGGACATGGCGCTCGATCCGAGTGCCTCCGAGCAGGTTGTAACTGACTATTTGGCTGTGCTCCGGGGACTCGACTAGAGGTCGAACTCCCCGGCGCGCACGCCGCGGACGAACGCCACCCATTCGGCCTTCGTGAAGACCAGTTCCGGGCCGGAGCGATTCTTGGAGTGGCGGACCCTTGCTCCGAACTGCGAGATCCCCACCTCCACGCAGGTTGCGTTGGGGCCGGAACTGTAGCTGCTGATGTGCCAGCAGTTGCCGGCAGTATTGACGCCCACCCTCGACCTCCACGTCGCCCGCTCTGAATCTGCGTAACAGGTAACCTCAGCCTAGGGCGCTGTTTGTCTCCGTAATTCCTCCGAACGACTGAAATTCGTCGAACTTCATGGACAGTTAACTTCGTTGTCGGCGAAAATGGACTACCTATGGACAAATTGACGACAATGGCGATGGTGGGCGCACGTCCGGGTCATCGCATCGAGTGCGGCCGGGCCGGGCGTATCGCAGTTACGACTTCCGGGCGTCGATCAGCGAAAGTCGAGTAATGAGGTGGTGGCGGACGCGGTCCGCGGTCGATACCCCGATGGTGGTGTAGACGGCGAGCGCCTCGCGCCAGTGGCCGGCGGCGGCGGTCGGGTCACCGGTGCGGCGGCACACGTGCCCGAGACCGTCCAGCGCGCCGGCCTCCTCGTACCGGTGGCCGGGCTCACCTGGCGAGGTCGAGCGCCGCCTCGCAGTGCACCCTCGCCGGGCCGGGCCGGGCCGTCGCATCGCCAGGAAGGTGGCCGCCAGGCCGAGATCCTCAACCGGCCGGCGGGGCGTGGGTGCACGAGGCACACCCGGGCCGGTGGTCGTGGCCGGCGCTGCTGACCGTGGCGGGTGTGGGCGCTGTGCTGGGGGCGCCGGGGTGGGCGGTGCTGGACTACTGGCGCCGCCGCGTCTGGGCCGCGACCGGATGACCGTGGGCCGGTCCGTCCCCCTGCTCCCAAGGGGATAGGCCGGCCCACCGATCCACCTCTATTGCGGGCCCGGCAGCCGGATTGCTGTGGAGAGGGATCCGCTCAGGGTCCGCCGCCTCCGCAGCCCGCGCCAGGAGCGGTGTCGTGGTGGCCGCCGTGGTGGTCGGTCGCGGACCGGCCGTCGAGGTGTCCCCCTGACGAGTAGCGTCGCCGCCAGTCCACCAGCAGCCCGATGCCGAGCAGCAGCCCCAACACTATGACCACCCAGATCCATCCACTCATCGGTTCCACCCCTCGCGATCTGTCGTGAACCGATGACGGTACGGGGCCGAACGCGCTACGTCACAGCGCCAAAGGATGGTCTGCACTGGGCCGTTGGAGCCATCAACAAGGCGAACGCCGCCCGATGCCTCGACGGGCCCGTTCCCGTACTCCAGACCCGCCGGGATCCGCCGACCGGCCATCAACGCGTGCAACCGGTCACAGGATTGGGGATCGATGATCGGATCACCGTCCATCCGGGCCACCAGCAAACCGTTGTGCTCCACCCACCGCAGGTCGCGCACATGGTCAGGCCACCTCTACTTTCTTTGATCTGAAGCTCCTCGCCGGCCAGGATCTGCCACTCGGTGCCGCACGCGCACAGGCCGAGCAGGTCGTTCAGCTCGAACTCGGCCCCGCAGCGGGCACAGCGGGCCCGCCCGGGCGGTCGACGATCTCCAGGGTGGCGCCCTGCAGGGTGGTGCCATCGACCACGAGGTCGAAGCACCGCTCACGGAACGTGTTGTCACCCCGAGCGCGGGCGCCTTGGTGCCAGGTCGTGACGATGCGACATCGGCGTGGCCCCGGCGCTGCCCTGAACGGGTGTCACCAGTGGGCGAATAGCGGATGGAATTGACCATGAATTCGGTGGTCCTCTGAGGGTTCCTTCTATCCCTGCTGAGGAGGCTCGTATGCGCCGACAGATCGCGATTCTCATTTCCGGGCTGGCCGTGAGTGCGATGGTGGTCATGAGCGCGCCGGCGTCGGGGGCACCACCGGACACCCCGGACGGCGGCGCGGTCGACAACGGCTCGGCGCAGTACCTGGTCGTCGGGCCGAAGACCTTCGACGACCGCAACGCAGTGGCCCGCACCGGAGCGGCGATCGACTACAGCGAGCACGGCAACCTCTACGTCACCGCGACCAGGACGGAGATCGGCCAGATCCGCGGGCTGGGCTTCACCGTCGAATCGGTCGCGCAGCCCGCGCCGAGCCCGGACGGTGCGGTCGTCAACGACTTCCCGCCGGCCGACGCGCTCTACCACAACGAGGCGGAGACCAACGCCGAGCTCGCCCAGATCGCGGCCGACCACGGGTCGATCGCGCAGCGCTTCAACATCGGCACCTCCTACGAGGGTCGCACGATCTGGGGCATCAAGATCTCGGACAACGTGGCCGCCGACGAGAACGAGCCGGAGGTGCTGTTCTTCGCCAATCAGCACGCCCGGGAGCACCTCACCACCGAGCAGGCGTTCTACATCGCCAACCAGCTCACCAACTCGTACGGGTCGGACCCGCGCATCACGAACCTGGTGAACACCCGCGAGTTCTGGATCATCCCGATGTTCAACCCGGACGGGTCCTCCTACGACATCGCGACCGGTTCCTACCGGGCGTGGCGCAAGAACCGCCAGCCGAACGCCGGCTCGTCCGCCATCGGCACCGACATCAACCGCAACTGGGCCTACCAGTGGGGCTGCTGCGGCGGTTCCAGCAGCAGCCCGTCGTCGGAGACCTACCGCGGCCCGTCCGCGTTCTCGACGCCGGAGCTGCAGCGGCTGCGCGACTTCATCCTCAGCCGTCGGGTCGGCGGGGTGCAGCAGATCAAGGTCGCGATCGACATCCACAGCTACTCCGAGCTGATCCTGTGGCCCTACGGCTACAAGACCGCCGACACCGGCCCCGACATCACCGTCGACCAGCGCAACACGTTCGCCACGATCGGCCAGCAGATGGCCTCCAGCAACGGGTACACGCCCGAGCAGGCGAGCGACCTCTACATCACCGACGGCGCGAGCATCGACTGGATGTTCAACAACCAGGGCATCTTCGCGTACGTGTTCGAGCTGTACCCGACCGGCGGCTCCGGCTTCTACCCGCCGGACGAGCAGATCGCCCCGCAGACCGCGCGCAACCGGGAGGCGATCCTGCTGCTGTCCGAGTACGCGGACTGCGTGTACCGGGCGATCGGCAAGCAGGGACAGTACTGCGGCGTCCCCGGCGCCCCGGTCGTCGCCAACCCCGGCAACCAGACCAGCACCGTCGGCACCGCCGTGACGCTGAACAACAGCGCCTCCGGCGGCACCCCGCCGTACACCTGGGCGGCCTCCGGCCTGCCGGCCGGCCTGTCCATCAGCACGTCGACCGGCCAGGTCACCGGTACCCCGACCACCGCAGGCACGTCGTCGGTCGTCATCACGGCCACCGGCGCCGGTATCAGCGGTTCGGCCAACTTCAGCTGGACCGTCAACCCGGTCGGCGGCGCGTGCTCGGTGACCAACGGCACCGACGTCACCATCCCGGACCTGTCCACCGTCTTCAGCAACATCGTCATCCCGAACTGCGCCGGCAACGCCTCGCCCACCTCCAGGGTCGAGGTGCACATCGTGCACACCTATCGCGGTGACCTCGTCGTCTCGCTGATCGCGCCCGACGGCTCCGCGTACGTGCTGCACAACCGCGCCGGTGGCAGCGCCGACAACCTCGACCAGATCTACACCGTCAACCTCGGCGGCGAACTCGCCACCGGCACCTGGCGCCTGCGGGTCCAGGACGCCGGACCGGCCGACGTCGGGTACATCAACAGCTGGACCCTGACCGTGCGGTAGCGCATCGGTGGGACCGTTCTGCCCGGCCGGCCTCGTCCTGAGGTCGGCCGGGCCCCGTCCTGGCCTCCTGCTAACGGATGGTGGAGCGGTCGCCGAGCAGCCGCGGCAGGGTGAGGACGAGGATCTTCAGGTCCAGCCACAGCGACTGGCGCTCGATGTACTCGACGTCGAGCGCGACGCGGCGCTTGACGTCGGCCTGGGTGTGCAGCGGCCCTCGTGATCCGTTGATCGCGGCCCACCCGGTCAGGCCCGGCTTGATCCGGTGCCGGTGCGCGTACTCGGCGACGAGCTGGGCGGACTCCACCTCGCTGGTCCGCATCCCGATCGCGTGCGGGCGTGGCCCGACCAGCGACATCTCGCCGCGCAGGACGTTCAGCAGCTGGGGCAGCTCGTCGATGCTCGTCCTGCGCAGCACCCGGCCGACGCGGGTGACCCGGTCGTCGTTCGCGGTGACCTGCCGGGCCGCGGCGCTGTCGGCGCTCTCGACCCGCATCGTGCGGAACTTCCGCACCGTGATCTCCTCGTTGTTGAACCCGTGCCTGCGCTGCCGGAAGAAGACCGGCCCCCGGCCGTCGAGCCGCACCGCGAGCGCGGCGACCCCCAGCAGCGGCAGGGCGAGCAGCAGCATCGGAGCGCCGAGCAGGAGGTCCTGCACCCGCTTGCCGACGGCCTTGCGATCGGGGTCGACCGCCCGGACGAGCGGGGCCAGTGGGGCATCGGCCAGGTGCGCCACGGCCGCGACGCGGGCCGTCTCCTCGTCCTGGTCGACCATCATCGTGATCGCGTTCGGGAGCGTCCACAGCCGGTTCATGATCTCGCGCACCCTGGCCGTCGCCCGCGGGTCGACGGTGACCACGATCAGGTCGACGTGCGGCAGGACCCGATGCGTCAGTAGCGCGTCGGTGTTGCCGAGCACCGGCACCCCGAGCAGGGTGTGCGGCGACCGGGCCAGCCGATCGTCGAAGATCCCCAACACGTTGAGGTCGCGCCGGGCGATCGCCTCGTTGATCACGCTCTCGGCCCCGCTCGTCGCGCCGACCAGGACCACGTTCGGCGTCAGCCACTGCTGCCGCCGCCACCGGCCGACCAGGATCCACCAACAGGTGTGCAGCGCGGCGAGGCCGGCGGCCGCGCCCAGCGTCCACCACGCCACGAACCGCGCGGTCGGCTCGGGCGCCCACAGCAGCGCCGCGCCCGTGCAGACAGTGCCGACCACGAGCGCCAGCAGCACGACCTTGGCGATCTGGCGCACCCAGCGCTGGGTCCGGTCGAACCGGTAGGCGCCCGACACCCGCAGCAGGTGGACCAGCATCAACACGCCGCCGACGAACGGCAGGAACTGCACGACAGCGATGTCCGACAGCGGGACGGTCGCCGCCCACAGCAGCATCGTGGCGCCCAGCGCGGCCACGCACAGGACGTCGACGGCGCGGAACGCGTGCGAGGCCAGCCGGCGCGCCCGCCGGACCCGCACCGAGCGGAGCCGGTCGGGGCGCAGCGGTCCGCGGGTGTGCCGCACCGGGGTCGGCTGTTCCGGCGGCCGGTGGAAGACCTCACCTTCCGCAGCTGATCCGCCACCGTCCGTGGTCATTGGCCGACACTAGGCTCGAATGGCGCTGTGGTGGCCGATGATCGACCGATCGTGCGCCGTCGGACCGCGCCGCCGCGTGGCCGGGCAGAGTCCACGGGGTGAACCAGGTGGTTCGGCTGCACCTCCGGGTCGAGGGCATCGTGCAGGGCGTGGGCTTCCGGCCCTACGTGCACGCCCTGGCCGGTCGGCTGCGGCTCGCCGGACACGTCGGCAACGACCCCGCCGGGGTGTTCGTCGAGGTCGAGCGGCCCGCGGGTCACCATCGTCCGCGACGTGCCCTACGACCGGCCGAACACCACGATGGCCGGATTCCCGCTGTGCGCCGCGTGCGCCGCCGAGTACCACGACCCGGCCGACCGGCGCTTCCACGCCCAGCCGGTGTACTGCCCGGACTGCGGCCCGACGCTGCGGCTGGTGGACCGCTCCGGCACGGCCCTGCCCGGCGCCGACGGCCTGCCCGGCGGCGGTGGCGTGTCCGGCGGCGGCGACGTACCCGGCAGGGTCCGGGATGGGTGGACCTGGCCCGCCGCAACGGTTCCGCGTGGGACGCCGTGCTCGGCACGGCCCGCCACAGCGTCAAC
>Ga0190272_10000338_pt1 | contig 26066 bp, 27 predicted proteins | sample Popmic504T_FD_133746 | JGI IMG/M metagenome (GOLD analysis project Ga0190272, IMG submission 133746) | Populus adjacent soil microbial communities from riparian zone of Shoshone River, Wyoming, USA - 504 T | ecosystem: Environmental > Terrestrial > Soil > Riparian zone | place: USA: Wyoming...
GAGTGCTGTGACGAGGGCGTCGAGAGCGGCGGGCAACGCGGCCTCCTAGGTCGACGGTGCGTGAACACCACCGACTTCGGCGCCCTCACCAACCCCCCTACGAATTACGCATCAACCATCTAGGCGCCTTCGTAGTAGGCCGAGGGGCCTATCACACGATCCGTGTGCGAGATGTCACAAATCGCATTCCGGCCTACAAGAGCGCCACATGACGCCTTCGACAGAGAACTTCGCCCGCCGCCTCCGGCTCGCTCGTCGGACCACCGGCATGACTCAACATGAACTCGGCGAGCGCGCCGGGATCAGCGGCAGCCAGGTCTACCGCCTCGAGGCCGCCGAGCGCGAGCCCCGCCTCTCGACATTGGTGCGGCTGGCACGTGCGCTCGGCAAGGATCCGAGCGAGATGGTCCGCGGCCTGAACTGAGCGACGTCGGTGGCGGTTGCGGAGGGAGCTTTCCGCGTGGGAAGCTCCCCGATTGCGGTGCCCGTGTCACAGGAAGCCGCGGTGCGGCAAGCACCCAGTAGTAAACGACGGCGATCAGGAGGGCGGGCGCATGCCGGCTTCGGGCATGCACAGTTGGGGGGGGATCGATGGCGCGTGCCTGCGGGCGCGCGTTGCCCACCCGCGCGCCCGCCGGCCGGGCTGGCGCATCTCTCCGTCCTCACGCGGACGCCATGATGGCCGGGCGATGGCGCCGGATCCCCACCAGCTAGCGCGGCGACTCGCGCGCCGCGGGGACGCCGAGCTGCTTGCGCTGACGCCGAAGGTCCCCGACGCGTTCGGTGTCTTCTTCGACCGCCACAGCCAGGCGATCGTCTCCTATCTCTGGCGCCAGACCGGCAACCAGGACGTCGCGCTCGACCTGACCTCCGAGACCTTCGCCGTCGCGCTCGAGTCGGTCGCGCGCTACGACTCGGCCAAGGGCGACGCTCGCGGCTGGCTGTTCGGCATCGCCAAGATCACGATGCTGTCCACCTACCGCCGCCAGCAGGCGGAGCAGTCCGCCCGCCATCGCATCGGACTCACCACCGACGGCTTCAGCGACGAGGACTGGGAGCAGGCCGAAGCCCGCATCGACGCCTCGCTGCCGAACATCGTCGACGGCCTCGACGAGCTGCCGCGAGCCGAGCGCCGCGCCGTGATCGCCCGCATCCTCGACGAGCGCGACTACTCCGAGATCGCCGCCAGCGAGCAGGCCACCGAGGCCGCAATCCGCCAGCGCGTCAAGCGCGGCCTGGGCCGCCTGCGCAAGCAAGCCGAGGAAGACGAGCTGTGAGCGCCCTGCGACAGCTCCTGGGCGCCCTCTGGGCCGCTGTGTGGCTGCGCGGGCGGTTGCTTGGTCTGAAACTGCGCCGGCTGTTCGTCCGCGGTCCTGAGCCAGGCACCGGTCCTGACTTCCACCTCCTCGGCGCAGACGTCCTCGCCGACGAGGCCGCCCACGAGCCGATCGAGCTGCCGGCCGAGCTGGCGGCGCGGCTGGAATCCACACGAGCGGAGCTGCTCGGGCAAGTACGGCGCGGCGTGCCGGCGCCAGCCCGCCCGCCGGCCGCCCGCCGCCGCGTCACATCCATCGTCGTGGTCTCACTCCTGGGGCTTGGGGTCGTTGGTGCTGGTGCGTCGGCGCTGGTGACGGGATCGACTGGGGTTCCGGCCGTCGACAAGTTGCTGGGGATCTACGAGAACGACCTGAGCAGGCCAGGCTCGCCAGGTGACGCCGGACACGACCTTCGCCCACGCGCAGGCGGGACGAGCGCATCGGTCTACGCTCCCCTCGGAGAGGGCGGGTGGCGCGTCGTGAACACTGCTTACGTAGGCAGGGAGGGGAACATCTGTCTTGCGGTGACGAGCGCCGAGGACTCGACGAGGGCAGGATTGGGGTCGGCCCTATGCGAGGAGCCGAGAAGGCTCGGTAGGCGCCTCGCACGAAACGGCGGACTTTGGGGAGTGGCCGTCGATGCAGCGGTTGTCCTCAGCGGAGTCGTGAGGGGTGACGTCTCCACCCTCAGCGGCCAAGGTCCGAATGGCCCTCTCGAGGTGTATCTGGGTGATGTCTGGAAACCGGATCTGCCCGGCGTGGGCCCGATGCGGCCATTTCTGGCCATCGGCTCGGCGGACATCGGGGATCAGACCCAGGCGGACGGCTTTGATCGCCTGATGGATCTTCGCGCTTACGATCTCCGTGCTCACGGCGACGACGGCAAGCGCCTTGAAATGTCGCCTTAGACGCCCAGCTTGACGGAACTGACGCGCTCGGTTTATGGTGCCGCTGTAACCCACTGCTTGGTGGGGCGGGACTCGTTACTCGTTGAGAGGGGTTTTCAGGATGACGCACGCGAGGGCGCGATTTGCCCTGCTCGCAATCACCGCCGTTGGTGTGCTCGGCCTTGCCGTCCCGGCTTCGGCTGACGCATTCGTCAGCTACTACAACTGCGTCAACAAGGCGCATAATTCGTGGTGTGACGGTCGCGCTAACGGCAGTTACGATGGCCAGCACAGTTGGGACTACAACCAGGCGTCCAATCCAGGAGGCGGGTCCTTCATCGTCTGTCAGAGGGTCTGGAAGCCCTCGACAGGAGGCGTACTTCTCGGATCGACTTGTAATCTCAACTACTCGCCCAACTACTACGGCAACGTTACGTGCGCCTGCTACGACGCTGAGGTCAAGCAGCAGAGCGGTGGCGCGGCTTCTGTCAACGGCTTTGCCGACGCAGGCTGATCGCCATGTTCAAGAGAGGCTTGCTAATCATCTTGACCATCGTCGGTCTGTCGGCCATAGCCTCGGTGAGCGTCGCCGATCGCGATGACAGCAATCCGCCCGGCTCTGATGTGCCCCAGGTAGCGGCAATCGAGTCTGACGCCAAGGACGCTCTATCTGTGCTCGAGACGAGTCGAGATACGTTGGACTCGATGGCTTCGGATGTTGAGGCCAAGATTGATGAGTACGCGGACTTCGGAATGAATCCGCACCTTTCCCGTCTTCTGATTGCTAATACGACGAACTCGCTCTACGTCATACCGGCTCGGGATCACGTATGTGCGAGCCTGACCATCGGCCAAGGTGCCGCCTTTAGCTGTCCCGCCACCGATGATCTCGCCCAAGGGAAGGCGGGCGCTGCCACCGCCACAGTGGAGGGGGGCGGAATCGCCATTTACGGGCTTGTTCCTGACGGCGTCGAATCGATCTCCATCCAGACCGACGCGACTACGTCGACTGAGATCGCGACCGAGAAGAATGGCTACTACACCGTCCTTCCAGCCGGGACGCCCGTGCGTACCGTTCGCTATGTCGGTCCTAGCGGTCCCGTTGAGTATCCGATCGCCGATCCAGCCGTAGCATTCGAGGAGCCCTAGACGCTCTGACTGCTAACGCGGAGCTCGAGGCTGCCACACAGCGGAGTTTGTTGTAGCTTGCCTTTTGGCGAGCAGATGGGCTTGGGGCGCACATCGGAGTTCAAATGAGGAGCGGGATCCGCCGCTTGTTTCGCCGTGCTGTGAGTGGCGACGAGAAGCGCTACCGCAGTCCTCGAGAAATCGCATTGCGGAATGCCGCCGATTCGCTCGGTGTAACGCTCGGTGAGGACTATCTCGCCGATCTCGATCTCGAGGACATACGCGTAGACCAGTGGGGAACCGACGATCCTAGTCGGGTAGATGCTTTCCGTGAGGAGCTGCTGACCTACATAGAGGCCCAGTCGAACGAGCGGAAGCGACGGAATCGAACACGAGCATTGAAGATTGGCATGACGGGCATGGCGGTCTCATTGGCCGTAGTGCTAGTCGCCGAGGTCCGGCATAGGAAGCCTGCCCAACCCGAAGATGACCGGTTGGCGCTGCCAAAGTACGTAGGTTCCGGTGTTGGGTTCGCGAAGGGCGGGATGAAAGTAGTCACCAAGATGCCGGCGGTCGACGGAGGAGATCTGGTTCATTCGACCTACCGCGACCTGCGCGAGAACCTGTGCCTCAGCACGGCCCAGGTCATACGAGGCACAGTTCGGAATGAGACACGCGGAGACTGTGTCTCGTCCAGCGATCTTGTCAGAGCGATCTCACGTCGTCCGTCCTTCTTCACGGGGGGTGCGGGAGGACGGGATCATGTCCTCGTAAGTGGCTACGGCCGATCGGATATCGAACGGATCGTCGCCGACGATCCGGAAGTCCGTGTTGAGAGCGCTATCAGCCCTGTCTGGCACCCAGGGGGGATGCTCCCGATGACTTTGTGCTCAAGGCATTCCTTGTGCGTGTATGGCTTGGTTCCGGTGTCCGTTTCGGGTCGTTGATGGATCTCATGGCGGACAGTCGCACCCTAGGTCTCACGGCTCTCTTCGCCAACGGCGATAAGTCATCAATCCCGGGCCTCGATGAGGCGCTTCATGGACGAAAGCAGCCCATTCAGATCATCGACCCGATACACGAGCGGGTCAGGTACTCCAACTGCATCACCCTGTACCCAGGGGAGAAGCTCCCACCCGGGAGGGCGCGCTGCTAATTGGAGGGGTACAGGCCGCTCTTGACAGTTGGCAAGAAACTGGTGTAAGTTCTCGTTTCCAACGTTCATAGGTCCCAACGGTCTGGGCGCCACGCGGCGAGGGAAGTGCGCGTAGCCCATGTCAGGGGAAGGGTGGCTCGCTTGTTCTCTCACGTGTTTGGGTGCATTGCTGCGTGCTTGGCTCGGTCGATGCGGATTCGTTCTGCTGTAGCTGCGGGGGGCGTGGCGGCGTTGGTCGTCGCGTTTGCGGCGTCTGCCGATGAGCGCGCGGCGCTTACTCCGGAGGAGCTCTCGAGCGGGCAGCCAGCGCTGCCTTCTTGGGTGAAGCAGGAGGATCTGCCGAGGGCGGGTGAGCGTGGAGCCGATGGTCTGCAGGAGGCTCTGGAGCGCGAGCAGAGGCGCGTTGATGACCGCGAGCGGGAGCTGGCGTCTGCTGGAGCGCGCGATGCTAGGGAGCGTTCTCGTACCGCTCACCTTGGCGCTTCGAATGCTGCTGCCGCGATGTTGGCCAGGCAGAAGTTCGGCGATCTGCTGAATGGGGCGGCCGCTGGGTCTGTCTTCGCGGATATTGCGCGTGGGCGGGAGGTGCAGCGGTTCGTCGACGACTTCACGATGGTGCTCGAAGGGACCGCTGAGCAACCGCCGGTCCTGGTGGAGTCGCCGTGGCCGGTTCGAGCTGTTGCCGACGATGGCCGCAAGCGGGCCGTCGACTTGTCGCTCGAGCCGATCGAGGGGGGCCTGAAGCCGGTCAATGCCGCGAGCGACATCAGGCTGCCAGCAAGGCTGGCCGATGGCGTCGAGCTCGGCGAGATCGGAGTCGTACCGGCTGGGTCTGCCGATGTCCAGGTTGCCGAGGACGGTGGCAGCCACGCGGTCTACGCGAACGCCGAGATCGATACCGACGTGATCGTGACTCCGCTGGCGACGGGGATCGAGGTGTTCTGGCAGCTGCGCTCGCCGCGGGCGGCGGAGCAGGTGGCGTTTGATCTGGAGCTGCCCGAGGGTGCACTCGCGGAGGCTGGGAAGGGCGGCTCGGTCGTCGTGTCTCGGGACGGGAAGGCGTTGGCGGTCGTCCGGCCGCCCGCTGCCGTGGACGCTCAGGGCCAGGACGTGCCAGTGGAGATGAGCGTCTCAGGCACGCAGGTCATTTTGTCGTTCTCTCACCGAGAGAAGGATCTCGCCTACCCGATCCTCGTGGATCCCGTGATCGAGGACTACTGGATCAACACGGGCTCGTGGATCGATCAGAGCGAGTGGGCGCTAGAGCGCCTCGGAGACTGGGTTTGGAGCGGCACGAGCATGACTAGCGCTCATCCGAGCAATCACTGTCGTGAGCAATTTAACTTGGTGTGCGATGCGGAGGCCGGTCGACCCTTGTACGACGTGGACGTGCCTGACGGTCTGCACATCTACCTCCCGTACAACGTGACGTATCCGGCCGGGACGTATGCGGAGTGGATCTACTTTCCGCCCGGCACGACGACCCGGGTTCAGGAGGCAGGGTTCTACGGCTTCTACCACCGGCGTTTCGGGAATGACCACCCGTACATGTACACGGGTATCTGGTCGATCGGCGCCAACACTTGGGCGGGCAGCCCGGGCACCTACACACAGAGCTTCGGCCCCCAGACGCTCCAGCATTTCGGCGGCGGGACTATCGGACCGCAGGCCGTGGTGTTCGGATTCAGGACCGGCATCACCGTCTCGAATCCCACCTGGCGCGACGGCTACGCGGGCGCCGCGATCCTCGCGCTAACGGACCCAGAGGCACCGTCGGTCACGGGTGGCACGATCAAGCGCCGCGAGCGACTTGAGAATGGGACGTTCGGGTGGGTCAATCACAGCACAGCGACTGACTGGGTCAAGCCTCAGGACGAGCTCGCCATGCATGTGCACGCGACCGACCCAGGTCTAGGGGTCAGCCAAGTCAACCTCACCGGACCCGGCGGTGTGAACCACACGAACAACTCGGAATGCGCGGGCCACAAGTCCGACACCTGCTTTGCCACGTGGCCAGACGCGGAGTGGGCGTGGGTCGATCTCGACGTCTCCGGTATGTCCGACGGTCCGAACACCATGTCGGCCAAGGCGTGGGATCCGCTCGGACACGAAAGCGCCCCATCGAATTTCTCGATCAAGGTCGATAGCGTCCGGCCGACGATCGACGACACGACGACCGACGGCGACGCCAGCGACGTCACCGGGTCGCTCTGGGATGCGCGCGAGCAGGAGGGCGTGGCGCCAGAAAATCAGCCCGTGCTCTCGCCGGGCAGCCACCCGATCAGCTTCACCGCGGCGGATCCGGGTACGAGCACCACGGCGTCAGGGATTAAGAAAGTCAGCATCAAGGTCGACGGTGTCGTCGAGGACCAGAACACCACCGGACGCTCCGGGCCGTGCTCGCAGTCGATCAGTTGGAACTACAACACCAACCAGTTCCTCGGTCGCCACAAGATCAGCCTCTGCGCAGTCGACAAGGCCGACGGCGAGTACTGCCGGACGTTCTTCGTCAACGCCACTGCCACGGGCGATCTGGTCTATCCGGCCGATGGTGAGATCACCTCGAGCAAGATCGCGCTCCTGGCCAAGGATAACGATGACGACTTCACCGGCGTCCGGTTCGAGTACCGCCGGCGCCTCTTCGGTGGCTGGACCACGATCAGCAGCAACCTGACCGACGACCAGGGAACCCCCGTCAGCGCAACGACCCACGCGCTGACCGAGCCCGGCCGTCACAGCAAGAAGCTGATCTGGGACGTCCGCACGGTCTTGGGCGCACTCGTCCCGGCGGAGACCCAGATCCAGGTCCGCGCCGTCTTCACCGCCGGCGGACAGGAGTTCAAATCTCGGGTCTCTGACGTCGACCTAGACGTCAAGGGTCTGTCGGCAGGCAATGCCGTCGAGGGCGTCGGGCCGGGCAGCGTCGACCTGCTCACCGGCAACTTCAACTACTCCGCTACCGACGCTTCGCTGTCGAGCTTTGGCGCGCCGGTCACGCAGACTCGGACGTTCAACTCGCTCGACCCCGATGTCAACCCGAATGGCCCTTTTGGGCCTGGGTGGGTGAGCAGCGCCCCGCTGGGTGGCGTATCCGACTACAGCTCGCTCGTCGTCTTGACCGACCCATCGACCAAGGACTGGGTCGACGTCTTTGACTCCGCTGGGCAGCGCATCCGGTTTGAGAAGACAGGCGAGACGACCTTCAAGGCCCAGCCGGGGTTCGAGTCGCTGACGCTGGCTCGCGTCGTCACGTCTGGCCAATCGGACAAGTACGTCTTAACAGACCTTGACGGCGTGGCTACCACTTTCGTGACATTGCCGACGACATTGAAGTTCGTGCCGTCGATGGTCGAGCAGCCAGGCTCGCAAGGGACTGTCAGCTACGACTACGAGGCATACCTCAAGGAGCCGCGGCTGAAGCGCGTGGTAGCCCCCGCACCCCCAGGCTTGAACTGCAACCAGCCCAATCTTGCTGCCACGTCACTACCCCAAGGCTGTCGGGTGCTTGAGCTTGTCTACGAAAACATTCCCAGCTTCGGCGCCCAGCGCCTGACCTCGATCAAGCAGATCGCCTCCGATGGATCGACGATGGCGCCAGACACCGTCGCTTCGTTCACCTACCACGCCGACGGTCGACTGGCCGAGGCGTGGGATCCCCGTATTACGCCGGCGTTGAAAGAGACGTACAGCTACACGCCAGGACATCGACTCGCGACCATCACGCCGCCTGGAGGGGCACCCTGGTCGATGAGCTACTTCTCCACGGGTACCAACTACCTGAAGCTCGACTACGTCTCGCGCACGGCAGACGGCTCAGGTACCGCGTCATGGCGGATGCGCTACCAGGTGCCGCTGTCGACGGTGGCCGGCGGTCCCTACGACCTGGCTGGCACGGACCAGGCTAACGCGAATCTGGCGACATGGGGGCAGACCGACCGGCCTACCGACGCGACGGCGATCCTCCCGCCGACCGAGACGGGAACCGGCTACTCGAAGGCGACGATCAGCTACCTCAATCAGGATGGGCGAGTCGTCAACACCGCTGCACCGGGAGGCAGGATCTCGGTGGCGGAGTACGACCCCAAAGGCAACGTGGTCCGCGAGCTGTCGGCCGCAAATCGGTGGACTGCCGTTTCTGAGACAGGGCTTGCCGCCAAGCAGCTCAAGGCAGGGCTGTTGTCGACCTACAACACATACTCACCAGATGGTCTGAGGCTATTGGAGACGCTCGGCCCTGAGCACGAGGTCAAGCTCGACTCGGGCCAGGTCGTCGATGCCCGTGCTCATACGGTCACGACCTATGACGAGCCCAACGCTGGTGGATCTGGTCCGGTCAAGCCGACCCACCTTCCAACGACGGTTATGACGGGCGCTCAGGTCGAGCCATCGGACCCGGACGTCGATGTCCGTACGGTCAAGACGGAGTATGACTGGACGCTGCGCAAACCAACGCGTACGATCGTCGACGCCGGATCAGGCGGGCTGAACGTCACGCGGCAGACCGCCTACAACACCGCTGGTCTCGAGACGGCCTCGCGGCAGCCGAAGTCGAATGGGTCGGATGCCGGCACGACTAAGACCGTCTACTACGGCGACAGCGCTGACGGCGACTGTGCTGTCCATATCAAGTGGTTCAACTTGCCGTGCAAGACCAAGCCGGCCGCCCAGCCAGGTACGGCTGGTCTGCCTGATCTGCCAGTGACGACCTATACCTATGACCGTTACGGCAACGTGTTGACGGCTGTGGAGCAGGTTGGGAGTGTCTCGCGCACTACGGCTACCGTTTATGACCCTGCGGGTCGCAAGGTCGCCGACAGCCTGTCTACGGCTGGTAGCGGTGGCGGTCCGAGCGGTCTGGTGGCGGCCTATGGATTTGAGGAGGGGGCCGGCTCTTCAATCGCGGATGGGTCTGGCAACGCGAACAATGGAACGATCTCGGGCGCGGGTTGGACTACGGCGGGCAGGTTCGGCAAGGCGCTGACCTTCGACGGGTTGGATGACTCTGTTGCAGTTGCGGATGCGGCTTCGTTGGACATGACGAATGCGCTGACGTTGTCGGCTTGGGTCAAGCCCGATGCGATCATGGGGCGATGGCAGCACGTGATCACTAAGGAGCATGGGGCGAATGCGGCGTATGCAATGAAGGCCGATGGGAACTTCTCGCGTCCCGATCTCGGTCTTAACCGAACGGATTCGTCGTGGTGGTATGCGAACGGGACGTCGGCGTTGACGAGCGGTCAGTGGGCCCACGTGACCGGTACCTGGGATGGTCAGGTGATGCGGCTGTACATCAACGGTGTATGGGTCAGATCGACATCGATGTCGGGAAGCATCTTCACGTCGACGGGCGTGCTGCGCATCGGCGGGACGGCAGCGCTTGGTGCGTCGGAGTTCTTCGACGGGACCGTCGACGAGGTCCGCATCTACAATCGTGCGCTGTCCGTGCAGGAGATCGAAGCGGATCGGGACCAGTCGGTTGCCGCGCAGCTCAGCAGCGGCCTCGGCGAGCCCGTTCCGACGACGACCTACGGCTATAGCTCGACCACTGGCAGGCCGACGACGGTCAGCACCCCGCATGGGACGATCACCACGGCTTACGACAACGTCGGTCGGGTCGTGTCTTACACCGATGCGAACAACTGGACGTCGACGACTTCTTATGATCAGCTCAACCGGCCTGTTGCGACTGTTGAGGGCGGGGCTTATACCCAGACCTTTGGCTACGACGCCACGACGGGCATGCTGGAAGAGCTCGAGGACTCCGACGCCGGCGCGTTCACGGCCTCCTATGACGCCGATGGCCGGATCGTGTCCAAGACCTACCCGAACGGGATGACGGCCGACACGACCTATGACCCGGCTGGGGCTCCGACCAGATTGACCTACACCAAGACGTCGAACTGCTCGGCCAACTGCGCCTGGGTCGACGAGCAGGTCTCTGAGTCGATCCACGGCCAGTGGCGCTCCCACGATTGGGAGCTCTCGAGCCAGGAGTACTCCTATGACAAGGCGGGTCGACTGACCAAGGTGGTTGATGACGTGCACGCGCCGTCTGGCGTGGCGGGTTGCTCGATCCGTTCCTACAGCTTCGACCAGAACTCCAACCGGACCGCCCTGAACACCAAGGCGCCCGCTGGCAACGGCGACTGCCAGCCTGGCGCGGCGGGAACCACCAAGAGCTACGGCTACGACGACGCCGACCGGCTGACGGGCACGGGGATCGACTACGACAGCTTCGGCCGCATGACGGGCATTCCCGCCGCACATTCGGGCGGTGGTGCTCTGGCGTACACCTACTACGTCAACGATCAAGTCCACACGATCGGCCAGGACGGGGTGTCGAAGACCTACACGCTCGATCCCGCTGGCCGCCACTACCGTACCGAGACATCCGATGGGACCACGCACACTGAGTATCTGCACTATCGCGACAGCTCAGATAGCGCGGGGGTGAGCGTCGTTCTCAACGCTCAGAGCGAGATCGTTTCCGCAGAGCGCTACATCGAGGGCATCGACGGCGATCTTGCAGCAATCCGCAGTGCCGACCTCGGCGAGGAGACCGATGAGACCGTCCTCCAGCTCCAAAACCTCCACGGCGACATCATCGCCACCGCCTCAACCGACCCCAACGCCACCGCCCTCACCGCCCGCTTCGAGACAGACGAGTTCGGCAACCCACGCCAACAGACCGGACGACGCTACGGATGGCTAGGCGGCAAGCAACGACGCACAGAGCTTGCATCGGGCGTGATTCAAATGGGGGTACGCAGCTATGTACCTTCGCTCGGGCGGTTCACGTCTCTTGACCCCGTCAGCGGTGGATCGGCGAATGCCTATGACTACTCGAATGCCGATCCCGTAAATCAGAAAGACCTAACCGGAATGTACCCCGGTGGCGATATGAAGCCGGCCGAGGTGCGCCTGTGCGTATGGCGCGCGTGGAACGCCAATAAGTGTCGTAAAGCGAAACGGATCGCACAACGCGCTCTTGACGCCACCAAGCGTCTGTATGGCGCCAAGAAGCAGGGCCTGAACGGACGTAACGCTGCTAACGCATATCAGCATTGTTACTGGAATGCGCTGATGTACTTTGAGTTTGGTGCGGAGTTTGCCGAGAGCGTTGCGACCGCGCATGAGGACGGATCGGACAGTGCTGATTCCACGATGGACTTACATAATAATTTCATCGGCCGACGGATCGGTAAGAACAGAATGAAACTTCGACCCGGCACGCGAACTCGAGGGGCAAGTGGGGGCTGTCGGAATAATGCAAAGCCCGGCGGAGAGTTGCAGGTGATAGACCGATGAGTACAATGCGACGCCATAGTCGGGCTCATCCGGCTGTAAGGGTGGTCGCCATGGCGGTCGCATATGTGGCTGTTGTGTGGGTAGTGGCATGGAATACCTCTGGCTCCGCGCTAGCTGCAGTCGCTCTGGTAGGGGCGGTCCTCCTTGTTGCGGGTGTTGCCCTGACCGGGCGAAGCGCAAATGTGTCGGGGGCGGGGCTCTTGCGCCTGTTGGGGGTAGCACTAGTCGCGACTGTTGTGACATATATGCTAGGTGCGGCCATAGCGTTTCTGGTATTCAGTAATGACTGGATTTCAGATACGGCTATGTTGAACCCCTCGCTTGCCTAGCGTTATGCAACGGCAGGGCGGAGAGCTACTATCAAGCTGTCCGTGTTGGTGGAGGCCCTGCCTTCAGGAAGGCGAGAAAGAGGGCGAGGGAGGACGCGGTTGTGATTTGCGCGGCGAAAGGCTGTCCTGGTGCGCAGGGGCATGTTGCTCGTAATGCGCGTTAACGGCGATAGGATGCGTGTGGGGCGGCTGCTGGCGTGCTTCGAAAAGGTCGTGCGATGAGAGAGTTATCCGTCGGAAGGCCGATCACGGTATTTGTGGCGGTAGCCATATACGCTTATGCGGCGCTGCTTCTCGCGCTGCCGTTCATTGCTGATGCGGATCCCCCCTTTGCCGTCTTCGTGGCGGTTTGGGTTGGGGGATCCGTTATCGCCGGGGCCGTCATTTCTCACTGGTTAGTGTTTCTGATACCAGTCGTCGTGCTCGTGATATTGCTGTTCGTGATGTTCATGGGTTATTCCGATACGGAGTTCTTGTCGGATTCTCTATCTAGTATCGCTTTGTATGCGCTGACGATGGGCGAGTTCGTCGGCATCGCCATCGGCTATACGGCTGTCTCGGTAACGCGCGCCCGTCGACGCAGCGAGTAGGTAACGTTCTTGGATAGGGAGGGTTAGATGTGCGGAGAGTCGCTGCGGTCTCGGTGGCTGCTGGGCGCAGTGGCGCTTGCCGCCGTCTGCGCGGGCGGTTTTTGGATTGCCGTGATGTCCGTGTCCGAGACGGCTGGAGGTTGGGTATATGGCGGAATAGCGGCCGTGGCTGTCGGCGCGCTTGTCGGAGATGCGGGCGCACTTGGCGTGCGCGCCCGGGCGGGTGGCGGGAGTCTCATGGCCGTGTGCGGTGTCGTGATTGTCGTATTCGCGGTTCTCTCTATATTGTCGGCGCGGTGATCTCGGTGGGATCGTTAGGTGATATCGGCCCCGCTGACTGAGGCGCGCTAGTCCTGTTGTTCAAGCCCTGAGCAGCTAGCCGGCTCTTGGGTCGCCGGGACCAAACAGGGCACCGTGGCGTTCTCGCAAGCCGAAGCTAGATCGGCCATCGTCTCGTACGTCTCGTCACAGACGAACCCTGAACTGACGATATGAGTGGATGCCTCGAACCCTCCAGTCTCCGCCCGACCGCCTGGCCGCCCTCCCAGGCGGGACCTTCGGCGCCAACCTCACGGCTGCCCGCGAGCATGCGGGCCTGAGCCGCGAGGCGCTCGGCTCGCGAGCGGGTCTCAACGCCGCGACGATCTACCGTCTTGAGGCTGGTGATCGCCAACCACGGCTCCCCACGATCATCGTCTTGGCCGAGGTGCTTGGCATGACCGCCTCGGGCCTCGTCCAGAACCTCTAGCGCGCTTGTTGCAGAGCTAGCGTCGCCGCGCTAGGCTGGCGCCACAGATCTCGCCAATTGGCAAGCAGCGAGCTGGTCACACGGCGGGGCGCAAGCTACGGGAGGAGCCAGGTGACGGTCGTGGCCGGAGGGAACGAGGAGCTGGTGACGTGGGTTGACGAGAGCACGCGCGATCTGGTGGCGGCGACGCTCGAAGCGCACTCCGCGGCTGTGACGGACAGCCTCTCTTATGAGAAGGCGGACAGCGGGCGGGCTCGCCAGCAGCGATACCTCGAGCAGATAGCGGCGTTGCGGCGCCAACTCGGCGGTGACCCGGGACCGGTGCGCCTCAGCGGCATGCCGTCGCTCGTCGTGGAAGTCGTGCGAGACACCGCGACCCAGGCGGCGCACGATCTCGACGAGCTCGTGGAGGGAATCTCCGCCACGCCGTCGCGGCTGTCTGACGAGACGATCGCTGAGTTGCGCGCTCGCACCCAGGTCGCAAACGCCTGCGTCAACGCCCTGATCGCCTGCGAGGACAGCCGGGGACGGGTGTAGGAATCGCGAATGCTCGCGAGCCCCGGCAGGCGACGGCAGGCGAAGGATGCGATGTCCGATGCGGAGCTGCTGAGGCTCACGGCAGAGCGCGATGACAGCGAGGCGTTCGGCGTCTTCTACCGCCGCTACCAGGACACCCTGACCGCCTTCCTGATTCACCACACTCGCAACCCCGACGTGGCCCAGGATCTTGTCGCGGAGTCGTTCGCGATCGCCTACAGCAAGGCGGCGCGCTTCGACCCGGCCCGTGGCGACGGCCGGCGCTGGCTGTTCGGCATCGCGCGGATCGCGATGCTCGCGAGCAACCGTGTCGGCGGGGTCGAGGACGCGACTCGACGCAAGGTCGGGATGGCGACCCGCGGCTACAGCGACGAGGCGTGGGACTTGGCCGAGGCGCGCGTCGACTCGTCGATGTCCGACGTCGTCGCCGGCCTTGACGATCTCTCCGAGGAGGAACGCGACGCGGTGATCGCTCGGGTCATCCAGGACCGCGACTACGCCGAGATCGCGCGGATGCAGGAAGCCAGCGAGGAGGCCATCCGCCAGCGTGTCAGCCGCGGCCTCAGGAAGCTCGGCAAGTTGGTGGGAAGGGAGTCTTGAGCCCGCATTATGAGGACGAAATCAGCCAATCTGCGTAGACACGGCCTCGTGCCCGATGTATCATGCATAGAGGCAGAGATGGAGGGATCAACTGACAGCGGAGGGGTGACGGCCGGGGCGGGTTTACCGCCGCGCGCAGTTGTCCTAGCCCTGCGGTCGATGACGGCACTCCATCTGGCCAAGTTTCGGCTCGCTTGCGAGCCGAAAAACCACCGGCGTACGGGCTCATGGGCCTTCGACACGGACCGAACCCTCCCCGTGAGTAGGCCCGCCCAGAGCCCGTAGGAGCTCTCGCTCACCGGCGGCGACATCGTGCCCATCCCTCCGGGCCTGTCGCCGCCGGCGCCGGTGTCTTCTTATGAATGGGGGGGTGCTCCGGGCGAAATGTTCCCTATAGCCGTACGTGAGTGCGACGGCTTGGAAACGATTCTGTCTATATCTGGCCAGCTGGCCTAAAGGTTTGCCTTTTGGCAACCGATTCTCCGCGCTATGAGAGGGGTAGGGGGCGACTCGCCGGAGGGCGAATACGAGCGTCATCGCGCGGCCGTCATGGCCCTGCTTGCCAAGCGCTTCCCGCGTCTCGACGTGGACGAGCGCCTCGCGATCTACCACGACGCCTGGGCTCGTGTTCTCGTGAAGCGCGAGCGAGGCGAGAAGATCGAGTCGCTGCGCGCATACCTGCTCGCGACGGCTGGCGCGGAGGCGCTGCACGTCCTCAGCCGCGGCAAGATCCCGACTCCTGTCGGGCCCGACGATCCGCGACTCACCGGCCTGTCCGACGACAGGCCGCCAATCGACGAGCAGGTGGTTACCCGCGACCAGGCCCGCATAGCGCGCAGCCTGCTCGACACCTTGGACGAGCGTCAGCGTGACGTCCTCAAGCTGCGCTGGGATCTCCAGCTCAGCAGCTCAGAGGTTCGCGCGGCGCTGGGCCTGAGCATGCGTCAGTACCGGCGGTTGGCGGAGGAGGGCGCCAGCGCCCTCGCCGAGCGAGTCGAGGAGCTTGAGAGCGGCCAGTGGTCACGGCGCACCCGCAGCCTGCTCGTCGCATGCCTCGTGGAAGTGACCCGCGACGGCGAGCGTCGCGTCGGGATCGCGAGCCGCCGCCAGCGTGAGGAGGCCCAGCGCCTGCTCGAGTCCGATCCTCACGTCGCCGCCCTCTACGCGGATGTCCGCCGCTCCGTTCGCGGCGCCGCGGTCCTGCTCCCGTTGCCGGTGTTCGTCGTCGACCCCGGCAGCTCAACGTCGACCCACCTGATGGAGCTGGCCTCAGACGCCCGCGACCAGTTGTCGAACGGGTTCGAGACAGCCAGGCAGCAGGCCACATCGCTCTACATCCGCGCCGCCGATCCCACCCTCCTGACCAGCGGTCCGCGTCCCAGCACCGCCGTCGTGGCCGTCGCCGGAGCCCTCGCCATGGGCGGCGGCGCCTACGGCGCATACGACGCCGTCTCCGCCTCCGAGCCCCCACGATCGGTCGCCACTCCCCAGACCGCGATCCCAACTCCCCCAATCGAACCACCAGCCACCCCAGCACCAATCCCCAAGCCCTCCAAGCCCCCGGCCCGTCCCAAACCCAAGAAGTCCAGCACGCCCCAACCACCCATCCCAACCCCACCACCAGAACCAACCCAGCCAATCCCACCACAACCACAACCACAACCAACCAATCCCGCCCAGCCCACCGAGTTTGGGTTTGAGGACTAGCGATAAGGAGTCATGATGTCGGCGGCGGAATCAAGTCATTGGTCACGAGCCATTTATGTCGTCGTAACAGTCACACTTGTGACCTGCTTAATTGCGGCCCGCTCGGCGCTTGCTGACATCGATGTATCAGCCCCCGATCCACCTAGCGAGATCTTCGTCGATCAAGGATCAGGGTGGTTGGCTGAAAACGACTTTGATGTGTGGTGGCACATTCCCCCAGGGCAGCAGAGCCCCATTGCAGTAGCCCACTATCAACTATGTCCCGCTATTTCTTTAGGGGTTTGCGTGACTCACCGAGTCGACGGGGTGAATATTTCTCAGATGGAGGTTACCTTGCCTCACGCTGGATGGTTTTGGCTCCGTGTTTGGCTTGAGGATGGAGCTGGCAATGTCAATCCCGATTCGAAGTCCTCCGAGGTCATGCTCCGGTTCGATGACGGAAGCCCACCAGAGGCATTCTTACGTCACAGCGAGGCTTGGCTCGACGGCACGACACCGGTCAGTCCTGAATACACCGTTGAGATTGACGCTGCGGCAGAGTGGCCGGTGTCGGGCATCAAGGGTTATTCGATCACGACAGATGGGTCGGTTCCAGATGGCGACGTTGAGATTTTCGCGGCGCAGGACTATGAGCGATTTCAGGCTTCCTATGCCATTCAGGACTTGAATGAGGGAGTTACGGCGGTGCGTCTTCGAACAATCTCGAACGCGGGAGTCCCGTCGGAGATTGTTGGGACTACGTACTTGCGGCTAGATCGGACGCCCCCGGTCCTAGGTGAGAGCGACATGCCGGTCGAGGACTATTGGTACCGAGATTCTCTTGCCATCGCTCTTGAAGCGCAAGATCAAGAGCACCTGTCGGGCATGATCCCAGCACCGCCTGAGAAACCTCTAGTAGAAGGGGCGTACCTTGCGTATGAATTGGATGGTGGTTTCACGCAGAGCGTTCGCGGAGGCGCCGGGGGAGTCGACGTCACCACCGACGGCCACCACACACTGACCTACCAGGCCTTTGATGCGGCTGGGAATGGGTCTGTGAAGAGGGAGGTGGGGTTCAAGATCGATGGGACAGATCCGGTTGGGGCGTTTGGGGCTTTGGATCCGGCGGATCCGAGGGGTTTGAGGGTGGAGGTGGAGGATGCGACGTCTGGGGTCGCGGATGGGGCGATCGAGTATCGGCGTGAGGGGGAGGACCGTTTCAAGCGGTTGGCGACGACACATGCCGGCGGGGTGCTGAGGGCGCGTATCGACGACCAGACGCTGACGGCTGGTCGCTATGAGGCGCGTGCTGTCGTGACCGACGTGGCGGGCAATGAGGCAGTGATCGATAGGTGGACCGACGGTTCGAAGACGACGCTGGCGATGCCACTGCGGTTGTCGGCGGAGATCGGCGTCGCTGGGATCGTGAAGGTCAAGGGCTGCGCGAAGGCGGCGAGGAAGCGGCGTGGGAAGGAGGGTCGCCGCAAGCCGATGGCTCGTCCCAAGTGCCGGCGGAAGAAGGCGAAGGCGGTGACGTCGCTCGAGTTGAAGCACGGCAAGCGCGCGGCGTCGACCGGACGCCTCGTCACGACTCAGGGCGCACCGATCGCCGACGCGCCGGTCGTCGTCGAAGGCCAGCCGCGGTCCGGCGGGACTTTCGTGAAGCTTGGCGTAGCCCGCACGGACACCCGGGGCAACTTCGGCTTCACCCTGCCCGCCGGCCCCTCGCGCACCATCCGCTACCGCTACGACGGCACCGACACCGTCCGCCCCGCCGCCGCCCAGCTCACGACCAAGGTGAACGCCGCCGCACGGCTGAAGGTCGATCGCCGTCGCCTACGCAACGGCCAGACCGTCCAGTTCGCAGGGAGGCTGCTCGGCAAGCCGATCCCCAGCACCGGGAAGCTGGTCGCGCTGCAGGCCAAGGTCGGCCGCGAGTGGCGCACGTTCGCCACCCCGCGCGCCAACGCCAAGGGCGCGTTCAAGCACCGCTACCGCTTCACGGCGACGACCGGACTGCGCCGCTACGAGTTCCGCGCGGTCGTCGCGCGCGAAGCGGCCTACCCCTACGAGAAGGGCCTCTCACGGATCGTGAAGGTGATCGTCAGGGGTCGCTAGCGCGGGCCGGTCAGCGTCCGCGCCGGCGCCGCAACGCCCGTCGCGCCGCCACCGCGGCGAGCCCGGTGAAGCCCCAGCTCGTCGTCACGAACGAGGCCGCCGCGGCCGCCTTGTAGGCCGGATGCTCCTTCAGCTCCGGTCGCGCCACGAGCGGCGCGAAGGCGTTCGCGTTCGTCCATGCGCCGACCATCAGCGGCCACGCCACCTTGCGCGGCAGATCCGGCACCGCGCTGGCGGCCAGCGCCTGCAGGCTGCCGAGCGCGATCAGGTCGAGATGCCACTGGCGCAGCCGCGGGATCGAGCGGATGCCCAGCTCGCGCGCCCGCTCCGGGTCGGACACCGCCAGCGAGAACGGCCAGCCGGTCAGCGCGCCCAACGCCACCTCGGCGAGGCCTGACATCACCAGCGTGTCGTTGGTCTGGGCCATGACGAAGGAAGCCCCGCGTCTGGCGGGGCCTCCGTAGTGCGGCTGAGAGGAGTCGAACCTCCACGGGCATTGCTGCCCACAAGGCCCTCAACCTTGCGCGTCTACCAGTTCCGCCACAGCCGCTCGAGGGGCGGTGAGTATATCCGCGCGGGGTTCGGGGTTGATTCCGTCCGGCGAGGGGGTAGTCTTACGAACACATGTTCGGATCAGACGACAACCGGCCAGCAAGAACGGGAGCCTGAGACCGTGGACTTGAACCTGACCAAGCGCCAGCAGGAGATCTTCGACTTCATCAAGCGCTACTCGGCCAAGCATGGCTATCCGCCCACGGTGCGCGACATCGGCAAGGCGATCGGGCTGACCTCCTCGTCGACCGTCCACGCCCACCTGGCGAACCTCGAGAAGGTCGGGCTGCTGCGGCGCGACCCGAGCAAGCCGCGCGCCATCGAGTTGCTGGTCGACCGCGCCAAGCAGGCCGTCGGTGGGGTGGGGGGTCTGCCGATCGTCGGTCAGGTCGCCGCGGGCTCGCCGGTCCTCGCCGAGGAGAACGTCGAGGAGTACGTCGAGGTCCCGCAGATCGCCGGCGGCGATCGGGGCGACTACCTGCTGCGGATCACCGGCGACTCGATGATCGACGCCGGCATCCACGATGGCGACCACGTCGCGGTCCACAGCCAGGAGACCGCGCGCGACGGCGAGATCGTCGTGGCGCTGGTCGGCGAGGACTCCGAGGCGACGGTCAAGCGCTTCTTCAAGGAGGCCGACCACATCCGGCTGCAGCCGGAGAACGATGCCCACGAGCCGATCCGCGGTCAGGACATCGTGGTCGTCGGCAAGGTGGTCGGCGTTCTGCGGAGGGTGTCATGAGTACTGAGAGGCCGGCATGACTCCCGCGACCGCCACGGCGTGGGTGACCGACCGGCTCTCGCAAGCTTGGAGGGAGGGCTCCGCATCGCGCGGAGGTCCGGGCGACGACCTGATGCGTCGTCGTCTGGCTGGGCATCCGGCCCGCCCCGTCGGTGGCGGCAGGCTCACGCTCGAGCAGCGGCTCGACAGCGTCTGGGAGGGCCTGCGCGCCGACGGGGTGGCCGCGTGCCCGGTCTGTCACGGCCGGATGGAGGGATCCGGCCCCGCTCGCTGCCGCGACTGCGGCAGCGAGCTCTCTTAGGAGCTCCTGCCGTCTGCCGGTGGTCGCCGGCGACCAGCGGCTTTGCTCCAGGCCCGTCCGGGCCTAACATTGTTCGGCTGGTAAGCAGCCGCGGGCGCCGGAGAGAAAACCGGCGTTCGAGGAAAGTCCGGACACCACAGAGCAGGGCGGTCGGGGAACCGACCCGGGGAAACCCGCGGGAAAGTGCCACAGAAATACACCGCCTAAGCGACGGGCTCGCCCGTCGCCGGCAAGGGTGAAATGGTGCGGTAAGAGCGCACCGGCGCCGTGGCGACACGGCGGCCAGGTAAACCCCGCCCGGTGCAAGGCCAAGCAGGGACGTCGACGCTGCTCGCCGAGTCCCAGGTAGGCCGCAGGAGCCGCAAGGCCCGCCCAGCCGCCTCGAGCGAACTGGGCAGACGGATGGTTGCTCACGACAGAATCCGGCTTACAGCCAGCTAACGAAAAGGCCCGCTCAGGCGGGCCTTTTCTATTGGCCGAGTCGCCCGAAACTCGTCACGGTCCGCGAAGGCCGCCCTGCGGCGATCTCAATCTCATTTAGAACCGCTCGGCGTGGGCGCCCGGCTACCGCCGGCAACGTTCCACGCCGCTCCGGCGACGGTACCAGCGGCGGGCGATGTGCTCAAGCGGCTGCCAGGTCGGCCCGGGGAGCGGCCGCCCTGGAACCCCGAGGCTCAGGACTCTGGTTGGACGAGCACGAAGGTCGCCCAGCTACGTTACGACGACGCGACGCGCCGCTGGTCGTTGCACTGCAGCGACAGCAACGGGCGTTGGTGGCCCTACGACGAGATCGCTCCGACGTCGAAGGTCGATCCGCTGCTCGCCGAGATCGACCGCGACCCGACCGGCATCTTCTGGGGCTGACGCGGGAGCGTCTATCGGGCGGTGGCGCGAGCCGGCCGGAGAACCTCTAGGTCCTCATAGGGCACGTCGACCAGGTCGTCGAGGAGGTCCCTGGTCGGGAAGCCGTCCGTGGTCTGGTCGTCGGTGGCGATCTCCACGAGGGCGCTCTCGGGATCCTCGGCTACGACGGTGCCCGATGTCCCGGCCGGGAAGCGACCGACAGGCTTGCGCAATGAAACGACGTCCAGCTCGTGTGCTCTGCGTGCCATCAGGCCTCCTATCGTACGCCTCTGCGGGGATCTTGACGACCTTTCTGGGCCACTCGTGCGGATACGAGCACGGGGTGCTCGTCGACCATTCGCCAACTGGTGATCACCCAGGCGGCTCGATCGTTGAGCCCTTCGATCAAGACGCGAACCTCCCAGGTGCGCACCGCTCTGGGTCGGGAAGGCTCGCGTGCGCCGGTGACCGGGCGGTTCGGCAGCTCATCGAGGATCGCGTCGTGCAGGTAGCGCCAGTCGCTGTGCTCGATGGCGAGCGCGGCTGCGAATACATGGGCCTTCGGCCCGCCGTGGTGGTGGGTCGGGTCGAGCACGTAGTCGACCAGCTTCTGATGTGGGATCACCGCCAACGAGGCGTTGGGAAGCGGCTCTCCTATGCATGGCTGGTTCCCAGGCACGATCAGAGCGTATCTGCTGTGTCGGCGGAATCGTGGCATTTGGCCGCCGTCGCGCCGAGGGTCTCAGCGGCCTCGTGCAGCTCGCTCGCCGAGACGTGGGCGTAGCGGCTCAGGTCGACAGATCGGCGTGGCCGAGGTACTCGGCGACGAGGCGCGCGTCGCCGGTCGATTTGACGTAGCCAGGTCGCTGCGGTGTGGCGCAGCGTGTGCGCGGTGACCCGTTTCTCGAGTCGGGCCCGCTCGGCGGCGCGGCGGAGCGGTGGTAGGTCGCGGGAGCAGGGGAACAGCGGCAGCGATAGTCGTCGAGGTAGGTGACGATCGTCGCCTCCTCGAATAGCTCGCCGGTCCGCGTGGCTAACGAAAATCCCGCTCCGTGGGCTTTTCTCTTGGCCGAGTCGCCCGAGACTCGTGACGGTCCGCGGGAGGCTCAAGCGTCGAAATATTTGGCAAGTTATATCGACAAAAAACTTGCCAAATGCTACCCTTGGGCCATGTCGAAAGCCGAGCAACGGCGCGGGCGGGGACGGAGCCCGCACAGCGTCGCGACGCGGGTCTACGATCGCGTTCGCGATGGGGGCGAGCGCTACTGGTCGCTGTCTGACTTCAGCGATCTCTCGGCTACGGCTGTCGCGCACGCGCTCTCGCGCCTGGCTGGCGCCGGCGAGCTTCAACGTGTTCGGAAGGGGCTCTACTACCGGTCCAAGCCGACCGCTATCGGCCCAAGTGGTCCGAGCGGCAGTGCGGTGATGGCCAAGACTGCGCGCGCGCCGTTGCACCCCTCCGGGCTGACTGCGGGGACCGTGCTTGGGCTTTCGACCCAGAACCCTAGGCGGGCTGAGTTCGCCACATCTGGCGTCACCGGACCCTTCGCGCTGGGCGACGCAACGGTCCACACGCGCCGACCATCGTCGCGCGCGAGCCTTGACGCGTCTGATGGCGCGCTGCTGGAGCTATTGCGCGACCGAGCCCGCTACAGCGACCTTTCGCCCGAGGAGACGGCGGACCGCCTTGTCCGGATGCTCGCCAACGGCAAGCGCTTCGAGCGGCTCGCGAAGGCGGCGCTCGACGAGCCTCCACGCGTCCGCGCGATGCTTGGCGCGCTCGGTGAGCGCGCCCATGCTCCGGCCAAGGCGCTCCAGCCGCTGCGGGCGAGCCTCAATCCACTCACGAAGTTCGACTTCGGCGTTCTCCGGGCGCTGCCCAACGGGAAGGACTGGCAGGCGCGATGAGGCTCCACCAGCATGAGGACTTCGCCGCATCGTCACAGCCGCCGCGGCGGAGAGCGAGCTATCTGAGTCGTTTGTCGAGAAGGACTATTGGATCACCGAGATCCTGCGTACCGTGGCCGACACGCTCGGCGATCGCGCGATCGCCGAGTTGCTAGACCGCTTGGCGACCATCCGCGACACGGTGTGATCTATACCCGCCCGCTCAGGCGGAACGGGCCCCGCCGCGAGGGCAGGGCCCGCCCCTGATTACACAGCCGCACCGGCCCTACCGCCGGTCGGCAAGTCGATCCTCCCCGCTCCGGAGGACGTTGAACCGCATATCTGCCATTCGGCTGAAAATGGCTCTCGTCGGCGCAGACGGATAGAGTCTCGGCGCGATGGAGGTAGTTGCGTTCCTATTGCCGTTCCTGCTGCTCGGCGGCGGCGTGCTGTTCGTCGCGTTCTCGGGAGGCCCGAGCGAGGCCCGAGAGGCCTACCTGACGCGTGGCAGCCGCCTCTTCCAGGTCACGATCGTCGCGATCTACGTGGGCTTTGGGCTCGTCGTCCCGAGTCTCGTGCTGGCCAACAAGGAGGAGGAGGCCGGCGGAGTCGGCGCCCTGCGCACCGAGAGCATGACCGCCAGCGAGGAGCGCGGCAAGGCGATCTTCCGCCAGACGTGCGCGAGCTGCCACAGCCTCGCGGCCGTCAACGCGCGCGGCGTGACCGGCCCGAGTCTCGACCAGATCGGCGAGGTGACCCCAGAGCGGATCGTCAACGCGATCGAGAACGGCGGCACCGGTCAGGGCCTGATGCCCGCCGGACTGCTCGAGGGGCAGGAGGCGCAGGACGTCGCCAACTACGTAGCGAAGGTCGCCGGCAGCAACTGACGCCGGATCGGGGTCGCGGCAAGTCCGCCGGGGGCGCTGTTACGATTGCGCCGTCCAACCAGCCAAAGTCCTTCCTTCAAGGGCGTGGGGGAACCAATTGGCCGCAAGGCCAGGGGCGAATCGTCGAAGTGACGTAGCGCAGCTCTTTCAGCGCGAGCCCGTCAGCTAACCCCGCCGGCACAACGAAAGAGAGCCGATGCAGACCACCGCTGCCCGCTCCGTGCGGCACGATGATCAGAGAATCGACGGCCGTCGCACAGTCGTCATCACCGGACAACCAGTACCCCCGCGCCGCCGTCCGCCGCGCGCGCAGGCGCAGATCCAGGCCCGTCCCGACCGCGTCGCCATGTGGGCGTTCGCGCTCGGTCTCTTCCTGGTCTTCATGGCCATAGCGACCGCTCAGGCTTAAGCGCCCAGCGGAGGGCGCAGCCGTACCGGTCCTACGGCGACGTCGCGCAGCTTCGCGGGAGCGAGGTCCGGCGAGTACCGCAGCACAGAAATTCCCTGGATTTCCAGGGTTCTCGTCGCTATCCTTACTTCCGGTAAGCAACCGGCAGAAAGAGAAGCGCCGATGAAGACCAAGGAGAGCAGGTTCCAGGTCCATGACGAGTTGACGGCCCCGGAGGGCAGCGTTCCGGTGCTCAAGGGCGCGCTCGCCGGTGGCGGGCAGCTCTCCAACATCGTCGGCGTGCTCGCCGGATCGCCGGCCACGCTGCGCGCCTATGCCCGCTTCCGCTCCGAGCTGCGCCACGGAACGCTGCCGCTGAAGACGCAACAGCGGATCGCGCTCGCGGTCGCCGAGCAGCAGGGCAGCGAGTACGCGCTCGCCACCCTCCAGCGCACCGCGCGCGACGCCGGGCTCGGCCTCGACGAGATAGCGCTCGCGCGCGAGTTCGACTCCCGCGACGAGTACGAGGCCGCGCTGCTGCGCTACGTCAAGGCCCTGCTGGCCAGCGAAGGCGCTCCGCCGCTGCACATCCACGAGGAGACGCGCGAGGCCGGCTGGGACGACAAGCAGATCCTCGAGGCGGTCGCGCACGTCGCGCTCGGCAGCTTCGCCAACCTCGTCACGCGGGCCGGTGACGTGCCGAACGACGGCTCAGTCGAGGAAGGGCGCGTGGCCCGGGCGGCCTGAGCCCGGTCCTCTAGGATTCAGGCCTATGGGCGCGGGGATGCCTACCGTCACCGAGCCGGCCGAGGAGCCGGCGGTAGCCCCACCCCCGGGCGCCGAGCGCTCGCCCTGTTGCTCGCTCTACCACCACGCCGTCGAGCTGATCGGCAGGCGCTGGACCGGCGCGATCCTGCTCGTCCTCGTCGAGGGCGGGCCGCTGCGCTTCTCGGAGATCCGCGTGCTCGTCCCCGACGTCTCCGACCGGCTGCTCTCCGAGCGGCTGAAGGAGCTCGAGGCCGAGGATGTCGTTGTCCGTCACGTCTATGACGAGACGCCGGTACGTGTCGAGTACGAGCTGACCCCCAAGGGCAGGGCGCTCCAGCCGGCGCTCGAGGCGCTCAAGCAGTGGTCGCACGACTACTGCCCCGACTCCGCCAGGCGGTAGCCTTGGCGGCCTTCAGCCGCCGACACACATAGGGGACAGCATGGCCGACCAGCCGAAGACCGCCGCCGACGTACTGGGCTTCGTGGAGGAGCACGACATCCGCTTCGTCCGCCTCTGGTTCACCGACATCCTCGGCCAGCTCAAGAGCTTCTCGATCAACGCGGCCGAGCTCGACGACGCTTTCGAGGGCGGGATGGGCTTCGACGGCTCGTCGATCACCGGCTTCAACGCGATCGAGGAGTCGGACATGATCGCGATGCCCGACCCGTCGACCTTCGCCGTACTGCCCTGGCGGCCCGAGGACAAGGGCGTCGCGCGCATCTTCTGCGACGTGCTGACGCCGAACCGCGACCCCTACGAGGGCGATCCGCGCCACGTCCTGCGCCGCGCGCTCGAGCGCGCCGAGGGCATGGGCTTCGACACGTTCAACGTCGGCCCGGAGCTCGAGTACTTCTACTTCCGCAACGCTCGCCCGGCCGACGGCGTGCCGGAGATCCTCGACGAGGGCGGCTACTTCGACCTCACCACGCTCGATGCCGGCTCCGACGTCCGCCGCGACACGGTGCTCGCGCTCGAGCAGCTCGGCATCCACGTCGAGTACACCCACCACGAGGTCGGGCCGTCGCAGCACGAGATCGACATGCGCTACGCGAACGCGCTCAAGATGGCCGACGACTGCATGACCTACCGCATCACGGTCAAGGAGTACGCGATGCAGCACGGGTTCCACGCGACCTTCATGCCGAAGCCGCTGTTCGGTGAGAACGGCTCTGGGATGCACACCCACCAGTCGCTGTTCAAGAACGGCCAGAACGCCTTCTTCGACGCCGACGACCAGTACTACCTGTCAGACGTCGGCAAGGCGTTCATCGCCGGCCAGCTCAAGCACGCGCGC
>Ga0190272_10000339_pt1 | contig 26027 bp, 20 predicted proteins | sample Popmic504T_FD_133746 | JGI IMG/M metagenome (GOLD analysis project Ga0190272, IMG submission 133746) | Populus adjacent soil microbial communities from riparian zone of Shoshone River, Wyoming, USA - 504 T | ecosystem: Environmental > Terrestrial > Soil > Riparian zone | place: USA: Wyoming...
AGATGGTAAGGGCAGAAAATAAAAAGTACAGTATACGCAAACATCTGAACGACAATTTAAGCCTGCTCGCCTATAAGATAACGGAGCATACATCCCGCAAAGGTGAACATTACCGTACTGTAGACAAGGGTGAATATTATTCGATGCTGCTTTCTGCCATGGGAGGCGGCCTGATCATCGCCTTTATGGTGATCCTGAAAGTTTTTGCACATCATCTGCACCTGCCTCCGTTTGGTGAAGCTTTTACTTTCATCATGATCTACGCATCCGGGTTCATTGTTATACACCTTTTGCATTTCACGCTTGCGACCAAGCAACCTGCGATGACGGCGAATACCATTGCTGCTGCACTGGATGAAACGGATCTCAAGGACAAGCAGATGTACAATACGGCCAGGCTCATAGCTGAAATTTCGCGCGGGCAGTTCATATCGCTTATCGGCAATATCATCATTGTGATCCCTGCAGCATACTTGCTGGGATTGCTCTACAGTTATGTAACCGGAACCCAGGTGGTGCAGGATGAGGAGGCACGTGCAATGATGCAGAGCATGCACCCTTATGAAACCGCATCATTTTATTATGCGGCTATTGCAGGTTTCTTCCTCATGAGCAGCGGGCTTATTGCAGGGTACTACGACAATAAGGTTATTTACAGCCGCATCCCTGATAGACTTAACCAGCATCCCGTTCTTAAAAAATTATTTAAGCCTGAAAGGCTCCACGCAATAACAGGCTACCTGCAAAACAACCTGGGCGTAATTCTTGGCAATCTCTTCCTGGGGATTTTTCTGGGCACCGCTCCGTTGCTGGGAAGATTTTTCGGATTTCCATTCGATGTAAGGCATGTAACGCTTTCGTCAGGTAATTTCGGCCTCGCATTGCAGTCATCCGGCGAAGGTTTCTCAACGGTATTCATCACCGAAATCGCATTCGGATTGCTGCTTATCGGCATCATGAACCTGCTTGTAAGTTTCGGCATGGCGATTTATGTAGCGGTGAGGTCAAGGAGCCTGCAGGTTTCATTGATGAGAAGGCTGCTTACAGCCATCCGGTTATACTTCATGGCCCGTCCGGCTGATTTCTTTATCCCACCTTCGGATAAGACACCACATGAATCACCACCTCATTAAAGAATGTACTTTGTATTTGTGTTTCGCGTTAATTATCTTTCCAGACTAAATTAAATTATATGTTGAGATATCCTGTCAGGCTTGCTGCACTGATAATTGTTTTTTTTCTTAGTAACAATTTAAGATCTGAAGCACAGGAAGCGGAGGCACCTGACACGGTTACAACCGGCATTTACATCACCAGTATCCACGATATTGATTTCAAGCAGAAAGAATATGCTGTCAATTTGTGGCTGTGGATGAAATATAAAAACCCTGATTTTGATTTCATGCAGAACCTGGAGATACCGCAGGCAAAAACCGTTTCAAAGTCCTTTTCCACTATTGACACCACCGAAGACGGGAGAATATATATTTTAATGAAGCTGCAGTGCGTGATGAAAGATTCATGGAAAATTGAAAACTTTCCATTCGACCGACAGACACTCCGGCTCTCGCTTGAAAATTCACAATACGATAAAAATTCCCTGATCTTCGCAGCTGATACCACCGGCAATAATTTTGATCCGCGCTTCACGCTCCGGGGATGGAACATCGATAGCTTTACGGTTTCGATCGGCATTAAAAACTATGAAACTGCTTTCGGCGATGAAAGCCTGACCGAAGCCCATTCAGAATACAGCGCCTACAGGGTGCGGATCGGTATCAAAAGAGATGCGATCGGGTTGTTCTGGAAAATGTTCCTCGGCATGTATGTGGCCTTCCTGATCGCATATGTCTGCCTGTATATCCATGCAGATGGAATTGACTCGAGGTTCGGATTAAGCGTGGGAGCTTTGTTTGCCGTTATCGGTAACAAGTATATCATCGATTCCGCTTTGCCTGAAGCAACTACGTTTACGCTTGTCGATACGCTCCATGGGATCACCCTGTTTTTTATTCTTGCAGTGATCACCGGCACTGTCTATTCACTGAAAATATTCAAGCAGGGCGACATCAGAAAAGCTAATAAGTTTGATTTTATTATTGCACAGGTATTGATGGTTTTATACCTGGTCCTGAACGTTTACTTTATTTCAGCGGCATATTCAGGCACATGAAACTACTCATGCACGTAAATTATTATTTCTGAACCCGCATGCTGGCGCTGGTTAAAATAAGGCTGATCCAGGTAATCCGTGAATTCAGGAATACCGGTCCTGTAGCCTTGCTGTTACCTCTCGTTGTTGCATTCCTGGTTTTTGCATCATATAAAATGTGGCAGCAGCAGCCTCATGCATATTACCTGGCGGCCGGACTGTTGCTCTCCTGTATTTTTATACAGTTTTACCGGAACGACAAGCAATTCGTATATAACCATGTGGAAAGGCCGCACCTGGTTTTGTTTTCAGAATATATTTTTTTCGCCTTGCCTTTTTCAATTTCATGTCTTCTTTCACCTACTCCATATCTTTTTCCATTGCTGGTTGCCGCCATTGCAACAGTTCCGTATATTAAATATTCTATTGCACAGAAAACCCGCCTGAAGTATCTTTCTGCTTTCATTCCTCCTCACCGTTTCGAATGGATCAGTGGGATCCGTAAAAATTTCATATACCTTTTACCGTTATACGTGCTCGCGCTTGGATTCAGCTGGTTCAGGATATTACCTTTGTTTTTCCTTTTCCTGATAACGGTTTCCATCGCATCCTTTTACAACGAATGTGAGCCTGTCCACATTTTGAAGGAAGGTAATCCCAAGCCGAATAAGTTTTTGATCACAAAGCTTCTGGATCATTCGAAGTTTATGCTGTTACTGTATGCCCCGGTGCTGATCATCAATACTGCATTCAACCCTGGTGATTATATTTTGCTGCTTCTGTTCATCCCTGTGCAGATTTCGCTGGTGTGCTTTGCGATCTGTCTTAAATATGCAAACTACCGGCCGCATGAAGAATCCTTTGCGAACAGCATAACACTATCCGTGGTCGCACTCGGATCTGCCATACCTTTCCTGCTGCCTGTTCCGGCCATCATGGCTATTATTTACTTTGCACGGGCACGAAAGAACCTTGAATCATATCTCGATGATAACCATAAATAACCTCTCTGTTTCCTTTGGCGACCATCAGGTGCTGAAGAATATCTCCGCTGAATTCGCGGAAGCAAGGGTATATGGTATTGTGGGACTGAACGGCGCAGGTAAAACCACATTTTTCAATGCCTTGTCAGATACATTGCGGGTTCCCGGCAACCCGGTGACGGTTGATGGCACCAAGCTGCAGATGCGTGAGATCGCATACCTCGAATCTGTAAACTATTTTTATTCCGGCTTAACAGGTAAAGAATACCTGGGTATATTCAGGCAAACCAATCCCGGTTTCAACCTGGAGTCATTGCAGGGATTTCTGAAGCTGCCGCTTGACGAGCTTATTGAAACCTATTCAACCGGCATGAAAAAGAAGCTGGCCTTGCTGGGCATACTCAAACAAAACAGGCGGGTATTTTTGCTGGACGAACCCTTCAACAGCCTGGACCTGGAAACCAACAAGGTGCTGGAGCTGATCATTACTTCGCTGAAAGAAAAAGGGAAGACCGTTTACCTTTCTTCACACATCATCGATCCCCTGATAACGGTATGTGATGAAATTCTGCTGCTCGAGGACGGCGGCTTTGTTAAACGGTATATACGAAGCGACTTTGGAAATATAGAAGAAGAGCTTTTTGGCAAGCTGAAAACGGAGGCCAGGGAAGTGATCAACAGGTCGATTTAATCCATCTTTTTGACGACATCATTTCAAAAACAGTATCTTCGCACCCATCCAAAAATAAACCATACAACTGAATCAATTATAATGGCAGGCAGAATCGAAAAAGTATTTGAATATATCATTTTTTCCAGCCGGTGGATACAGGCTCCCTTATATGCAGGGCTCATAATCGCATGCGCATTATACACCGTTAAATTCGTAAAAGAGCTTATCCACCTGTGCACCAGCATCAATGAGATATCGGAATCGTTGCTGATGCTCGGCGTGCTGACGCTGGTCGACATCACCATGGTATCCAACCTCATCATCATGGTGATCATCGGTGGCTATTCCACTTTTGTAAGCCAGCTCGATATTGCCAAGCATGAAGATCGTCCAGAATGGTTGCAAAAGGTCGATGCCGGTACACTTAAAGTAAAGCTTGCCGGCTCACTTGTAGGTGTTTCAGGGATACATTTGCTGCAGGTATTCATCAACATCAAAAACCACGAATCGGAGCATGTCATGTGGCAGGTGATCATTCACGTGGTATTTCTTTTTTCTTCCATCATGCTGGCGTGGACGGAAAAGATACTGCATAGCAAGCATTAATCGGGCGAAATTTTTCTCAACTCATCCCATCTTCGGATACGCTTTGTTGATAGCATCCATGCGCGTTGACACCTGCAGCTTTTCATAAATATTCCTCACATGCTTGCGGACGGTTTCAGTTGAGATCTCCTTTTGTGAGGCAATCTCTTTATACATCAGTCCCTTTGCCAGCAGGTCGAGTATTTCCTTTTCACGCGCCGTGAGCTCCTGTGTATTCACAACGGTGGCCTGCTTGCCGCCAAGTGAAGTTACCACCAGGCGAGCGATCTGTGCGCTCATGGGCGAGCCACCGTTGAATATCTCACGCACGGCTGCTACTATTTTATCGCCGGTTGTATTTTTTACAAGATAGCCGGTTGCGCCTGCACACAACGCCTGGAAGATATAGGTAGGGTTTTCAAATACGGTGCTGATCAAAAACTGCACACTAGGTTTTTTCGGCTTTGCCAATGCTACGCATTCAATGCCGTTGGTTCCGGGCATGTTGATGTCCATCAGAACGACATCAGCCGTAAGCGATTCGAAATCCTTCAGGAAGTTGTCGCCGCTTGAAAATACTTTTACAACTTCCATGTCAGCTTCGCTGCTTAGAATTCCTTCTGTGATCTGCCTGATCTCTTTATCATCTTCCACGATGATGATCTTTATCTTTTTCATGTATCAATATTTAAAGCCTTCCTGATGCTTCAATGGTGCAGCCGTTGGCAGGCGATGATCTTACATGGATGCTGCATCCTGCCTGCTCCATTCGGAATTTCATGTTCGGCATGCCATTGCCGCCGGATCCTGACGGTACCACGTTCTCCGTATCAAACCCTTTTCCATTGTCGGTGATATTCAAAATGAAGTTTCCATCCTCCACGCTGAAATCAACTTCAATAAGATCAGCCTGCGAATATTTTACAGCATTATTCAAAGCTTCTTTCATCACCAGGAAAATGTTTCGCTTGAGCTCCGGATTTACGTATATCACTTCCGTTACTTCACTGAATGTAAGCTCATACCTGATTCCTGTATCTTCGAGGAAGTCGTTTGCATACTTTTTCATATAGGCCACAAGCACATCCAGCGTGTCGTTCGACGGGCTTACGGCCCATACGATCTCATTCAGTGACGAGCTCACACCTTTTGAGTTTTCAATAACACGGTTAAGCGTTGCGTCTATCTCACGGTCGCCGGCCTGCAGCTTCCTGCGCGCCATATCACTGAGAAGTGTAATCCTGGTGAGACCGGCTCCCAGCTCGTCATGAATGTCGCGGGCGATACGTACGCGGATGTTCTGTGCCTCCCGCTGCTTTTCGGTGATCACCAGTTGCTCCTGCATCTCCTGAAGCTCACGGTATGAACTTTCCACCTGGTCGTTTTTTTCTTTTAGCGTTTTTTCGGATCTTTTTGACTGCCTGTAAAGGCTCAGCAGTAAAACTGCAATGACTCCACCCAAAATAACACCCAACAATGATAGATTCTTTATCACCCGCTGTCGTTTTATCTCCAGCTCTGCAAGAGCTTGTTTCTTTTCAAACTCAAACTGCTGCTTTTGCTTTTCACGCTCAAATTCAAAATTGAGCTTCGTCGTATTAAGCTCTCTTGCCTTTTCCGTATTGATGTCCTGCGAATAGGCATCCATGGTTGCATTCATGGTTTCAAGCGACTTTTTATAGCGGTGATCTGCAGCAAGTGCAAGGGCCAGGTATTTGTTCACGTTAAAGGCAACCATCGCATTTCCGCTCTCATCCGCAAATGATTTAGCTGCCTGGAGATTTTCCAGCGCCTTGTTATTGTTACCGTTGAGGTATTCGAGGCGGCCGGCCATCACCCGGTAACGGGCAAGCTGGAATGGATTGCCCCCATCAATTACAAATGACCTGATCTTCTCCAGGTATGCAGCAGATGAATCGGGTCTTCCGTAATTGTAAAATATTTCCGCCAGGTCGAAGGTTGTATTGTTGGCGCCGGCAACATTTCCATCCTCCATATACAATGCAAATGCCTTCCTCATATAATAAATGGCGCTGTCAAGGTGAATGCCTTTATTCTGGAAATAAGTACCGTATACCGTATACGAATTTGCAAGCGCGCTTTTAAATTCCGTTTTCTCCAGGATCGATTTTCCCTTCCTCGCAAATTCAAGCGACTGATCGTAATCTTCCAGTTCGCGGTGGCAGTAAGCCAGGTAATTGTATGCATTCCCGATATCCATTACAGAACCCAAAAGCTCTGCCTTGCGCAGGTATTCAAGCATTACCTTAAAGCTGTTCACATAATCACCCGACTGGAAATAATAAATTCCCTTGAAACGGTAAAGCATCATTTTATGCTTTTCAAGAACTTTTCCGGCAACCGTATCACTGCCGGTTTTGATTTTGTCTGCAAGCATCAGCGCTTCCTGGGTGAGCGGAAGAATCGAATCCGGTTCGCCCGACTGGTGATATGCATTGCACAGGTTTGATATCACTGCCAACAAAACAGTATCCTGCAATCCGGGCTCAGCACTTACCGGGTAAGAAATTTTTTTGTTTCGCAGGCTGTCAATATTTGGCTGCTGCCCGGTACAAGCCAGGACGGTGAAAATCAATGCAGGAAGCAGTGAAAATATTTTCATTTTATTATCCATGGGTAAGCTCCATGGTTTTGAAATTCAATAATAATCTTTTTTCCGTTAGTACGGAAGGAACGATGCCGGTAATGTCTTTGATCATTTCGAATGCTGCAATATTGGCAAGCACTGCATTGGTCGCTGCCATAGAAGCTGCAATGTGGCTGTTGTTATGTTGCCTGATCTCTGTGTCCTGCGAATTAATATTGGCTGCCCAGGATTTGAAAAGCTCTTCATATTTTTTCGTATCCGGGCCCAGCAGCGGACCGATCAAACCCTGGTAGGTCATATAGCCGCACTTGATGTATTTGAAACCATGCTTTTTACACAATGCAGAGGCCCACAGCACCAGCTCAACGGGCTTGTCGGCTGATAACACGAGATACTGCGGATTGCCCGAAGCTTCCAGCAATTCATTCAGGCTATCCGGGCCGGTGATTTCCTTTTCATAGCAATTTATCTCCACAGATGCGTTCAGCTCCCTGAGGCGTTTTGCGGCTGAGTCTGTTTTAGACTTCCCGATATGTTGTTCGCCAAACAGCACCTGCCGGTTGAGATTGGTTTCCTCCACGGTATCAAAATCCACGAGAGAAATTTTTCCGACACCGGCTGCAGCAAGTGCAAGGGCAATAAAGTTCCCGATGCCACCTATGCCGGCAATCATCACATGGGTCTCTTTCAGTTTTTGTTGCGATGCTTCATTCGCCGAAAAATCATTTTTTGGACTGATCGAATCAAACAGTAAAAGTTGCCGGTGGTACCTGCCGGGCTTAACATCCTCGCCGGGATAATATTCAACGACCCCGGCCTTGAGCATACTGTCAATTACCTGTACTGCCGCCCCCGGGGGCAGCTTCAGCTCGAATGAAAGCCTTTCTGTTAATTCAATTTCACCAGGATATTTGCGTATGGACTCTAAAAACGTATTGAAAAATGAGCCGGCCGGCATTCTCACTATGTCATCCAGCGTTTTGGTAAATTCAATTACTCCGCCATGCTGCAAAATGTGCAGATAGGGCTTGATCCGGAGGTACTTATGGCCGATAATTGCCATTTCAGTTACCATCCCATCCGCCGCGCATCAGGGCCGGCTGTTCGTATGTGGCTTGCTTAACGGTTTTGGTCTCCTGCTTCACCGGAGCAGTATCATTGGCCTGGTTCAGGCTGATCATGGTGCTGATGAAGATTAAGAATGGCTCGATAAACATGGCTTTGCGTATTTGATGATGTAAAGGTACGTCGCCAGGGGGGTAGGTGTAAATACTACTTTAGTGGTATCTATATACTATCACATCAAAAACCTATTGCTACTAAAATTCCACAAAGAACTCTGGGGTTCATACCCGGGTTGAAACCCCTGGATAGGATTTTAATCATAAAAAAATGATGGTACTTTTTTCTTTAAGATTCCTTTCCCAAAAAAAATCCAATTCCGTTGGCTGAAGCCAAACGGCAAATGAAACGTTTTTTAATGCTTCATAAAAACATACCTTATTCCGGGGTTGATACCCGGGAGTCAGTTATTAGTCTTGGAGAAAATAAATAACTATCACAACCTTCTAAACCTTCTAAACTTTCTAAACCTTCTAAACTATTCAACAGCCGCTGTTCCCGGAAGAAACAAGTTATTGTTATGACTAAACTTCCAGTACCAGCTCAATCGGACAATGATCGCTGCCCATAACGGTTGGATGAATGGAGGCATTTTTTACCATCGGCACCATTCCCTCGGAAACAAAAAAGTAGTCTATGCGCCAGCCGACGTTCCGTTCGCGGGCTCGCGTGATCTGGTCCCAGTAAGTATATTGCTCAGGATCCTGGTTGAAATTCCTGAAAATATCAACGTATTTCATGTCCACGATCTTATCGATCCACGCCCTTTCTTCAGGAAGGAATCCGGATGTACGAATATTCTGAGCCGGGCGGGCCAGATCGATCTCTTTGTGAGCAGTGTTGTAATCGCCGCATATCACCACATTTTTTCCGGACTTGCGCAGATCTTCCACTCGGTTGAAAAGCGCTTCATAGAAGTCGAGCTTGTACTTTACTCTTTCAGGTCCGCGCCCGCCGTTGGGAAAATAAACGCTGAACAATGTAAATTTTTCAAATTCCATTTCAATCACCCGTCCTTCCGAATCGAAAAAAGGATTATTCAGTCCTGCCTTCACAGATACAGGCTTAACACGCGTATAAATGGCAACACCGGAATACCCCTTTTTCTCAGCCGAATAAAAGTAGCTGGTATAATCTTTAAACCTGATCATCTGATCCTCGAGCTGATCGCGCTGTGCTTTTGTTTCCTGCAGGCAAAGCACATCGGGCATTTCCTTCTCAAACCATTCCGGAAATCCTTTTTTCCATATGGCCCGTATGCCATTAATGTTCCAGCATAAAATTCTCATTTTCAATAATAATTATTGTTCTCTTATTCGAAACTTTGCCTTCCGTTGGCTGAAGCCCGACATCACGACTAATGATCTGAAAAATTCCATACTAATTCTTTTGCTTATGTTCTTCAGGTTTGAATCCCCGCAAGTCTGCGGGATGGCTCAGGTACTTTTATTTTCCGATATTGGATTTCTGCTTTCGCCACATTGAGTCTCGCAATATTGCAGTATGACGCAGCAAATTTCATCCTTGTAAATCATAATCCTGCTTCACCACCTTCTAAACCTTCAAAACTTTCTAAACCTTCAAAACCTTTTAACTAATTTTTAAAGCTGCTTTTTAAGTACAATCCTGAAAGTTGTTCCTTTATTCAGCTCTGAGCTTTTTACGAATATCTGACCGTTGTGGTATTCTTCTATGATGCGTTTCGAAAGTGACAGGCCCAAACCCCAGCCGCGGGTCTTTGACGTATAGCCAGGCTTGAAAACTGTTTTATACTTTGATTTCGGGATGCCTTTTCCTGTATCTGAAATATCGATGTACAAAAACTGCTGCTGGTCGGTTACATTGATGTTGATCTGGCCGTTGCCTTCCATGGCGTCTATCGCGTTCTTGAAAATATTCTCAAGTACCCATTCAAACAGGGGAACATTTATAGGAGCAAAGCAGGCATGGTTGGGTATGGAAGCCAGGTTAATGGATACCCTCGACGAAGACCGGGTTTTGATGTAGTTGATCGAATTCTGCAGCACCTCCATCAGGTCCTCTTTTTTAAGGGCAGGGGCCGATCCGATCTTTGAAAAGCGTTCGGTGATGGTGTTGAGCCTGCTGATATCTTTTTCTATCTCGGCCAGGTGTTCGGGATATTTCTGCTGGGTTTTAAGATACTCCACCCAGGCCATCAGCGAAGAAAGCGGTGTGCCCAGCTGGTGGGCGGTTTCCTTGGCCATACCAACCCAAACCTGGTTCTGTTCCGCCTTTCGGGATGTGCTGAATGCCAGGTACGAAACAAACACAAACAGCGCTATCACGCCAAGCTGGAAATAAGGATAGTAGCGGAGCTGGGTGAGCAGCATCGAATCCTTATAATACACGTAGTTTTTCTCGTTGTTCTTGCCGAATTTGATCTCGATCGGGTCGTGCTGCTGCCGCATGATCCTGATCTGCTCGTCCATATAAGCCGGATCAAGCCGCTTGATGGAATCCAGATTGCGGTCGGAGTTGATCTTGCCACTGTCATTGGTCAGGATCATCGGGATGGTGGAGTTGTTCCGGATAACCTCGAGGGCAAAGCTGATATCGCCAGCATCCACCGAGATCTCGGAAAGCTGGCGGATGCCTTCCGCCCAAAGCTCTACATTTTTCTTTTCCTGGACCGACAGCTTCTTAACCAGGTTGTTTGTATACCAGAGAGAAGTAATGCCTATAAGCATGGCTGTCACCAGCAAAAATAACTTCCACCGCTGTTTTCTTGTATAAATATTCACCGCCTGTGTCCCTTTATCTTACCGCAATATTAAGTTAATTTTTAATTCTCCTCAATCACATCCTCATAATCAATCTCAATTTCCTCCAATTTGGGCTTATCAGGCTGCTTTTTCGCTACTGCAGTGTCCTTTTTGAACCACCCGAACTCATTATTAAGCACCTTTTTAAGGTTGGTCTTTTCTCCCTTTATATCTTCTACCATTTTATCTTCTACCGACTTATTATCATATGAGAATTTAGGGTTCCGCATCGGACCGTGCATCCTCAGGAAAATGGAGGTACGCCCAAGGCCGTCGTCTTCGATCATCCCGAACTCGGTGTTTTGTTCCTTAACCTTTTTACCCAGCAGCTGGCTCAAAAGGAGCCTGATCTTATAATCTACGATGTTGTCGAAGGTATGCGTGCCGCTAGCCGTAATATTCATGGCGCTTGAATTCACCTCCATCATGGGAAAATGAATGGTCCGGTTGCGGATCTCCACCTTGTTTTTAAGGGTGGAAAATTTAATGTTCTTCAGGTCGGCTCCCTTTACATATTTAGAAAGCGCCATGGTAGGTTCAAAATCTATCAGCTCGCCGTTATCAATCAAGATATCGGCGCTCACATATACCTTATTGGTATTACAAACCAGGGCCGATGACCAGGTGGAAGCAAAACGGATATCAGCAGTTACGGCGCCCTTTAGATTTTTCTCCTGCACGATGTCCTGGCCGAAATTGCCCATCTGGTAAAAAAGCTGTGTAATGTTTATTTTTTTGATGTCTGCTTCAGCGGAAACAAGAATGCTGTCGCGGCGTGAAGCATTGACAGATCCGCTGAGGACGATGCCACCTTCCATGGTATTCAGGTGGAGTGCCGGAGCCGACAAAACCTGGTTGGTAAGCTGCACCTTGCCGTGCAGTTTCCGGGCAGTGAATTTTTCAAAATGGATGTGATCCACCTGCACCTCCACTGCCATTTGAAGCTTATCAGAAAAATGAAGCCTGTAAACAGTATCCTTCCCTGCCCTTGTTTCTTTTTTTTCTATCAGCTCGTCGAGGTTAAGCTCGCGTGACGAAAGTGAAGCATTCACCGAAAGCCGTTCATCAGGCAGAAGCAGGTATGAGAACAGGTTGGTAAAGGAACCCTGCATCAGAAAATCGCTGGCTCCGATATTTCCACTGAAATTCTCCATTTCAACCTTGTTTCCAGCAAGGGTAAAGATGCCGTTGAAGTCGCGGAACTGTGTGGATTTTTTCTTCAGCCGGAAATCCAGCGACCTGAGCTCCAGCGACCCGGACGCCAGATAGGTTTTGAGCTGGCCGATCTTACCCGAAAAAGCTGCGTCAGTGACGATCATGCCTTTCATGCTTTCTACAGTGTCGGGCATGTAAAATTCCGAAAGCTGAGCGAGATCCAGTGTGCCGCTTACCTGCATCTTTACAAACGGAGCTTTGAAATCGGTGATCTCTATGCTGCCCCTGAAATCATGCCCGCCCATCACAGCCTGGAATTTCTGTACTGAAAGAAATGATGCCGGCTGCGACTTGCTTTTCAGGTTGGTATACGAGCCCGTGAAATTTACCTGTTTCAACTGCACGCCGTTTTTTTTTGGTATGATGGATACCTGCCTGGCGCCAAAATCAATGTCGATCAGCGGACTTTGCTTTTGATCGAGTATGCCGCGGATGGTCATGTCGAAGGAGACAGTGCCCTTATACGTAAAATCATTTGCCTTACCGGTTCTGCTGCCGGGAAAAAGCGAAAGTAAAGCCTGCGGGCCGGATCCGGGTGATGAAACATGCAGGTTCAGCATCAGGCCCTTGCCTGCATTGTTAATATTTCCTTCCACAACAAAATCGAGGTCATCGAGCTTGAGCTTGCCTGAGTTGATGGTATAGATCTTTGCTTTTGAATCAATTTTCATATCGAGTGCAAAAGCTGCTGCCTTATGTTTTGCAAACCGCAAACCTTCCGAATGAAAATACCCGATGTCGATAGAGGCTGTCGATTCAAGCTCAAAAAGCTCACTGGAAAATGCTCCCTTCATGCTCCCCTCTTTTACGGTTGCCATAAAAGCCAGCTTCTTGAAATCATTCCGGTACTTTACACGGGTAGATTTTACCAGCACTTCTTCAAGCCTGAATACATTAGCGGAACCTTCGGCTGCAATGCTGTCTTTTTTCCAGATCTCATAATTGCCTGCCCCTGTTTTATCGTTTGAGACTTTCAGCACCCCGCTTTCGATAACTATCCGCTTTACAGCCAGGTCATCTTCAAACAGCTGCGACAAGCCAATGAGAAAAGAGATCTTTTTTGCATAGAGTAGTGTATCGGGTTTTTCTTCTGTTTGATCCCTGATAAAAACATCATGGAATACAAGGGATGCATTTGGGAAATTCCTGAATACGGAAAAACGTATGTTGCTTACGTCAACCGGTGTGTCGAGTTTTTTATTGATCTCGGCAATGACATATGACTTAACCTTTTCCCCATAAAAATATGAGATGATAAATCCGCCGGTAAAAATTACGGCAATTGAAATAAGTAAAATCAGGAAAATTCTTTTAAGCATCTATGATTGCCCGGCAGTAAAGTTGCAAATTAACGCGGGCCGTAAGGATAATGCAAATACATGCCTGATATTGTTCAGGCCCCGGCGTGCATTCAATTGAAAGGATATTTATAACAGGCAATTCATACCAGGATAATATCCACGACCTGGTTTCGCGCGATTCACAGCTTTATAAAAGTAAACTGCTTATGCGAATCGTTTGGCTACTTCATTCCAGTTCACAACGTTCCAGAAAGCGGCGATGTAATCGGGCCTGCGGTTCTGGTAGTTCAGGTAGTAGGCATGTTCCCACACATCAATACCCAGCACTGGTGTTCCCTTCAGCTCTGAAACATCCATCAACGGGTTGTCCTGGTTGGGCGTGGATCCTACCTCCAGCTTTCCGGCGCTGTTCTTTACAAGCCAGGCCCACCCTGATCCGAAACGGGTAGTTCCGGCTGTGGTGAACTTATTTTTAAATTCTTCAAAAGAACCGAAAGCAGCATTGATCGCATCAGCCACTGCACCTGATGGATTTCCGCCTGCGCCCGGACTCATAACCGTCCAGAAGAGCGAGTGGTTGTAGTGACCTCCACCATTGTTCCTGACAGCAGGTGAATGCTTTGAGACATTTTTGCAGATCTCCTCAATGCTCAGCTTTTCAAGGTCTGTTCCGGCAATTGCGGTATTGAGGTTGGTTATGTAAGCCTGGTGATGCTTGCCATGATGGATCTCCATCGTTTTAGCATCAATGTGTGGTTCCAGGGCTTTGAAATCGTAGGGAAGGGCTGGTAGTGTGAAAGCCATAAGATTTGTTTTTAAAGGTTAAAAATCTGAAGATGACAAAAATAATAAAAGAATCGGTTCGCCGGTGTAGCGTTAATTCCCCTCTTTATTTTATAATAATATGAATGTCCTGTAACAAGTGCAACAGCATGCAATTGAATTATCTTGCTACTTTTGTTTCTGATCCTGTCCTTTTTTTATCATACTATGCCCGAAACCATAAGCGAAAAAAGTGTATTCTCCCTGCTGGAAGTAACGCTTAGCATAAAAAAAACCATTACGGAAAGATACAAAAGCACTTTCTGGGTAAAGGCTGAAATGAACAAGCTTAACCTCTACTCTCATTCAGGACATTGCTATCCCGAGCTTGTTGAAAAACAAAACGGCAAGGTGGTGGCGCTTCTTAAAGGGATCATCTGGAAGGAAGATTACATCCGCATTAACAGTCAATTCCAGGCAGTTTTGAAAGAGCCTTTGCGTAATGGGATCAATATCCTGTTTTGTGCCCGCATTACGTTTGATCCCGGGTTTGGTCTAAGCCTTCAGATCCTGGATATTGACCCGGTTTATTCACTCGGTGAGCTGGAAAGGGAAAAGCAGGAATCGATTGACAGGCTTAAAGCTGCCGGTATATTTGATCTGAACAAAAAGATAGCATTCCCATTGCTCCCGCAAAGGATTGCAATAATTTCCGTGGAAACCAGCAAAGGCTACGCCGACTTCATCAGCGTAATTGACGGGAACCAATGGAACTACAGGTTTTTTCACATGCTTTTTCCTGCGCTGCTGCAAGGCGAGAAGGCAATCGCTGCCATCAGGGCACAGCTGGGGCGGATACGCAAAGTCCTTCATCATTTCGATGTGGTAGCCATTATCCGGGGTGGCGGCGGAGATGTAGGCCTTTCTTGCTACAATAATTTTCTTCTATCGCGCGACATTGCCGAATTCCCGCTGCCCGTCCTCACTGGGATCGGACATGCCACCAACGAAACCGTTGCGGAAATGATCTCTTACAGGAATGCAATCACGCCTACAGCACTTGCTTCATTCCTGCTGCAGTCGTTTCACAATTTTGCTGTTCCGGTACAGGATGCAAAAGAACTGCTGCCCATGCGTTCGCGCGAGCTGATGCGTGAAAAGAATACGGAGCTCAGGCGCATGGTGGTTGATTTTAAAAATGCAACCCGGCATGGAATAACTGCAAATAAAAACCAGATCAGCCACCTTACGAATTCGGTGATACGCCAGGCGAAGTATCTTTTTAGTAAAGAGAAGGAGCATTATGTATTATTGCCATCAAGAATAAACAAGGCAGTATTCTACCTTCACCAGCAGCAGCACAGGAGCATGAATGAGCTTGCTGCCGGATTAAAACGGCATTCAGCTGCCCTCACCGGAAACGGCTTGAAAGAAATTATCGGTCTTGAAAGGATCATCAAAAGCCTGAGCCCCGAACAGGTGATGAAACGGGGATACAGCATTACGCGGGTCAATGGGTCTGTTGTAAGGAGCATTGCCGCTGTGAAGAAAGGCGATGCGATTGAATCCCTGCTTGCAGATGGCACAATTTTAAGCCATGCTGAGAAAATATCAAAAAACAAAACCAATGAACAATAAGCCAGGTTACGCAGAAGCTTTTGAAGAACTTCAGCAGATCGTTTCGGAAATAGAAGAAGGAGAAATTACCGTTGATGTGCTTGCCGAAAAAGTGAAGCGCGCAGCTTTCCTTATCAGGCTGTGCAAGGAAAAGCTAACCACCACGGAAGAAGATGTAAATAAAATACTGAAAGAGCTTGAATCGGGAGAGGGAGAAAAATAATCTGGAATGCAAAAGCATTTCACTCTCCGATCCATACCTTTTTTGAAAAGACCTTGCCTGTTGCTGTTGAAATCTCAACTACGTAAATTCCTGTAGCCAGTTTCGCCGTATCGATGAGTCGTGAAAATTTTTCACGTATATTGGTCTCCGTTACCCGTGTTACTGATTCACCCGCTGCACTGAAAATATGAACAGTCACCTCGCCTTCGTATATCCTATCCGTTGTTACAAGCACACCGGCAGACGGAACATATGCGATGCTGAAGCCTGCATGATTTTCAACAGCATTCAATCCGGCAATAACATGTAAAGCTGAAGAAGCACAGCACCCTGCAGAATCACACACCACCACATAAAAGCTTCCCGGTCCGGGAGGCATGAAAAAGCTGTCTGTTGAAAGCACAACCGATGGCTGCGAAGATTCATACCATGCATAGGAAAATGCAGCGCCTGAAACCAGCACATTTCCATTTTGTGTGATTGTGGGAACAACAGGGTCGGGATGTTCTGTGATAAACGACTGCAGCACAAGGCTGTCGCAGCCGGCCAGGTTGCATGCCACCAGCGTTACGTCGAACTGGCCATACGCATTATAGCAGATATTTACCGGATGCTGATCGGTGCTTGATGAAGGCACGGCTCCCGGAAACGACCAGTACCAGGATACAGGCGAGTTCGTGGAGAGGTCCGTAAAATCAACGCACTGTTTTCCGCAGAATACGGAATCGGTAACTGTTAGATTCACTGCCGGCGCAATGCCGATGCCTGTGGTATCAACGTATTTAATCAGCCAGTAATCGCATGACCCCCATGAAGGCTCGGTTTTGTCGCCACCTGCACCTGCGAAAGTGTAATTTGCAAAAACAAAACCGCCGTCGGAAGCCTGCAAGGCAAAAGCTACCTCATCATCAAACCCTGCAATATTCTGCAGCGTTTTATCCCAGATGATGAGTCCTGTTGAATCTGTCTTCAGTATCCACATCTGCTCAACACTCAGGTTATCTTCGCTTTTATCACCTCCCGTATTTGAATATGTAGTGGATGCAATCAGGTATCCGCTGTCGCTTGTTAAAGAAATGCTGCCGATGAACTCATCATGCGCGGATCCTCCGTAATCCCTGTCCCATGCTATGACTCCCGATGCATCTGTTTTTATCACCCACAGGTCCATGAGTCCTTTTAAAGGCAGTGTTTTATCACCGCCAACTCCGGAGGCAGAAAAGCCGCCGAAAATATAACCGCCGTCCGGGGTGATCTCCAGCGCACCGAAAGTGTCATCATCGGTTCCGCCATAACGCCTGTCCCATATCTTGGTTCCGCTGGCATTGGTTTTTACCAACCAGTAATCCTGCAATCCTCTTTTATTTTCCGTTTTGTCGCCGCTGATATCTGAATTTGAATTTCCCCCGAGTATGATATCGCCCGAAGCGGATATTTTCAATGCAAAGAGCTGATCACGCTGGTCACCGCCGAAACGCTGATCCCATATTAAATTGCCCGACTGGTCTGTTTTTACCATCCAGTAATCCTCAAAGCCCTGCGAGGCCTGCGTTTTAGTTCCGCTTACACCGGATGCTGATGTGCCTGCCAGCAGGAACCCGCCACCAGGTACGGCTGCTGCACATGCCAGCTCATCAGTAGCTGAACCGCCAAAACGGCTGTCCCATTGTTTGTTCCCTGCAGAATCTGTTTTTACGATCCAGAAGTCAGCCATTCCATAACCGGCTACTGTTACATCACCGCTTACTTGTGAACGGCTGCTTCCTGCCAGCAGGTATCCTCCATCGGAAGTCTGCACAACGGCTGCCATTTCCTCATCATGGGTGCCTCCATAATTTTTTTCCCACAACAGGTTGCCTGCAGAATCAGTTTTGACCAGCCAGAAATCCTTGCTGCCATTTGAAGGTGAGGAGATGTCTCCGGAAACGCCGGATGCACTGGTGCCGCCAGCGATGAACCCGTGATCAGCAGTTTCCTGTATAAGGGTGAGCCAGTCATTTGCAGATCCGCCAAACCGCTTATCCCATTGCTTTACCAATGGATGCTGGCTGTTCACCAAAGAGCAGTTGCAAAGAATGGCCAGAACCAGAATAATTTTCCGCATGAAGTAAATATGTCTTTCAGTAATGCCGGGCATTGATCAAAATTAAGACTTTTATCCTAGAAATCGCATCTCTTTTGCATCCCGGGTAAAAGACCGCAAGCAGACAGTTGCCGCACAAGCCTGTCTACAGATTAATCACATATATTTGCATCCGGTTTCTGATGCTTTTGCTGAAGCCCTGATGGTGCCTTATGAAGATCTATCATTCCATTAATGAATTTTCGCCGGTTAAAAATGCTGTCGTCACTATTGGCACCTTCGACGGCGTGCATGTGGGCCATCAGAAAATTATAGCAAGGCTCCGTGAAACCGCAATGGCAACAGGAGGAGAAGTGGTGCTGCTGACCTTCTTTCCGCATCCCCGCATGGTATTGTTCCCTGACGACAATGACCTGGTGCTTCTCAATACGCTGGATGAAAAAATTAATCTCCTTCAGAAATATGGGATTCAGCACCTGCTGGTTCACCCTTTTTCAAAGGAATTCTCACGCACCTCCTCAACTGAATTCGTAAGGGATGTGCTCGTCAATAAAATAGGAACCAAAAAGTTGGTGATTGGCTATGACCATCACTTTGGCCGGAACCGTGAGGGCTCATTTGAAGACCTGCAGGAGCTTTCACAGCTTTACGGTTATGAAGTTGAAAAAATACCGGAACAGGATATCAATGAAGTAGCGGTAAGCTCCACCAAGATCCGCAAAGCCCTTTTGTCGGGTGATATCGACACAGCCACCTCTTTCCTCGGACATGAATACAGCCTGGGAGGCATTGTGGTGAAAGGAAAGCAACGGGGGCGCACCCTGGGATTTCCTACTGCAAATATCGGCGTCCCTGAAAAATACAAGCTCATACCGGCCAACGGTGTGTATGCAGTTCATGCAGTCCACCGGCAGGAAACTTACAAAGGTGTGCTCAGCATCGGCAACAGGCCAACATTTGACAATGGAGACAGGAGCATCGAGGTGAACATTTTTGATTTTGACAAAGAAATATACGGCGATCAGCTCCGGGTTTTTTTCAGGAAATACCTCCGTCCGGATATCCGGTTTAACAGTGCAGGCGAGCTCACTGAACAAATGAACAGGGACCGGGAGGATGCCATAAAACAATTGGCGTGATTTTACCGTTTAACTTTATTTATCACCCATGAAAAACCGGTTAGGTCTCCTCTTCGTCCTTATATTTTCAAGTCTTGCCGGGATAAAAGCCCAGGATGCAGACAGCATTCCAAAGCCATCACCTGTTAAAATCTACCGCAGCCTTTCAGCGGCGCTTGCTAATCCCGACTCCGTATTCAGGCTTGACCTGAGCCGGCAGAAGCTGAAGGAGATCCCTTCCGGGGTTTTTAGTTTGAAAAACCTGTATGAGCTCAATGTAAGCAGGAACAAGCTAAAGGAAATACCGCCTGCAATTGGCAACCTCACCAAATTAAAGATCCTTAACGCATCAAATAACAGGCTCACCCATCTGCCTCCCGAAATCGGGTTGCTTGATTCGCTCAAGGTGCTAGAACTCAACCGGAACCTCATTGTCGCCATACCACCCCAGGCAGGAAAGCTGCTGAACCTTGAAAGGCTGGAGCTGTGGGACAATGAGATCGACAGCATTCCGGATGAGATCAAAAACCTGACGAACCTGAAAGTACTGGAGCTGAGAGGGATCCTTTTTACGGATGAGGAACAGTTCAGGATACAGAAGTTGTTGCCCGATTGCCGCATTTATTTTTCTCCGGCTTGCTTGTGCGCTGAGTAGGTGGGTGATTAATGAATCGAATTTCATAAAAACATTAAATTGAAATTCCCACAGCGATTCAAAATCCTGAAGTTATTTAAATTGGTGGACTACAAAGAGGTTGATTCAGCTCAAAATTTAAAATTTTCCAACTTTTTTACAAATTGTCTATTAGCCTGATGAGCATTTTCCGGATGCTCGATTCTGGAATTATGATGATTTGCATTGATTAAAATTAAAACCAAAATGAGACAAAACCGAAATTGCTTAACGTGTTAGTAACTTGATGATTTACTTTTGAATTATGAGTTTGCGTGTAAGTACGTTGTCTCCGGCTACAATTCTTACAAGATAAAATCCACTACTAATATTTGTAGTTGGAATTTCAATCTCCTTGGTGAAAAAAACCGCTACATCATCATAAATTAATTTCCCTGTAATATCAATTATATTAATATTCAATTTGCTACCGAAAAATTTATTTAACTGAATTAAAAAAAAATCTTTTGCCGGAACCGGATAGAGAGTAAATTCTAAATTTGAACTTTCTACAGTTTTTAGGCCCGTTACGGTGGTAGTATCATACATACTTATCCCACCGGAAATGGAAGAAGTACATAAACTGTCGTAATTAAAATTCATATTCAATAAAGTATCAACCTGGAGATCTGAATTTATTTTAATTGCGAAAGGACCCATTTGCGTCCCTGAAGTATGCAGCCCGCATATTACAATATCTCCATCTTTGTTTTTAAATGATTTAAAAGCCAGGTTATTACCGTTGGCAAATTGGATAGAATCTAAAACATCGCCATTGGCATTTATTTTAATGGCTTTTAAACGGTAATCATCTATCGTATTAAAGTTGTATGAATAAGAAACGCTGCAAATAATAACAGCTGTTGAATCCGACATTCTGATTATTTCATTTGGTGCTTCACTTAAATCATTTGTAGAACTTACAAATTTTTTCCAAATAACATTCCCCATTACATCCATTTTTATCAGGTAGTTCCAATATTTAAGGTTAGAAATGTGATCTTTAAAGGTTGTCAGATATAATAATAATGAATCATTCCATTGAATTACTGAATTTCCTATGGAATAAGTTGAATCATTTACCCCATAAACCCGACTCCATATTTCATTGCCTCCGGAATCAACCTTAATTAATTGGCTTCTTATCAATGAAGGAGCCGATTGACCACTATCTGGGGCATAGGTTACCGCTGTTATATAATACTGGCTTGAATCAAGTTCATAAACTCCTGCGATATGTGGACCGTCAAAATGCGAATAGTTTCCACTCCATAAAGTTGATCCATCCTTGTCAATCTTAATCAGTGAAACTCTTTCAGCACCGGCAATAGAGGGTCCCAATTCATTAGCACCAATAAGATAGTTTCCATCTGATGTTGGTATAATATAAAAATTCGCATCATAGTCATTTGTAAGACCGAATTCTTTTGTCCAGACTCGTTCTCCACACTCGTCAAATTTCATGACAAAAGCAGCTCCATCTGGATCATAATGATAGCTCACCCCGCAAATTAAAAATCCATTATCATTCGATGTGCAAATATCAAAAGCTCTTACACTGTTAGAGCCTGTAGAATGTATTGTTTTACTCCAAAGAAAATTGCCATCTATATCCAGTTTATGAATAATTACCTGGTGAAAGGCTGTTCCATCCAATACCGCTATTAAATAACCTTTGTCATATGTCTGACAAATAGATGTAGCATAACGGTATTGACTCATCGGATAATAATGCTCCCAGGGCTGTGAACGTACTATGGTACATGCACAGAGCAGGAAAGTCAACATTATTAGTATACGCATTACTAAGATTATTTATCTTACTGTTCCCATAATGGCTTCACTACAAAACATCTTGCATTTCCAAAAGTTGATATAGCACCTTTGCCATCAGATTACATAGTTTTTTATTTCCGACACTCACCAAAATAATTTTTATCAGATCAAATTAAGCTTTATTGTATTGGTAGTACCTTTTTCAAACAGCGGTGTGCTGGCTACGTGTATAACGAGGTCGCCTTTCTTCACGAATTTTTTTTCCTGTATGAAAGCCTTTATATCGCTGATCGTTGTATCGGTGCTTTCATATTTATCATAATAAAAACCCTGAACCCCCCATACCAGGCTCAGCGTATTCAGCAGCCCGATGTTATCCGTAAACACGAAAATATTTGCCTTTGGCCGCTGGCTTGAGATTTCAACAGCTGTATATCCGGAATGTGTCATGACGGTGATACACACGGCACCTGCATGCTTGGCCATCAGGCAGGCATTATAGCTGATGGTGTCGGATATGAAGGAAGTCAGCTGCTTCACCGGTGGCTTGGCGCGGTAATAGATCGACTGGTCGGTTTCACTGAGCCTGATGATCTTGTGCATGGCTTCGATTACCTCCACCGGGTATTTTCCCACGGAAGTTTCAGCACTCAGCATCAGTGAATCAGCACCGTCAAGCACCGCATTGGCAACATCATTCACTTCAGCCCTAGTGGGCCTGAAATTGGTGATCATGCTTTCCATCATCTGTGTTGCAATGATCACGGGCTTGGAAGCTGCAATGCAGCGGGCGACAAGCATCTTCTGTATCAGCGGTACCTGCTCCATGGGCATTTCAACGCCAAGGTCACCACGCGCAACCATCAGCCCGTCAGTTTCTTCGAGTATGCCTGCAATATCAACGATGGCTTCCGGCTTTTCAATTTTTGCGATCACTTTGGAAGACTTGCCGCTGTCGGCAATTATCTTTTTCAGGGAAATGATATCTGCTGCTGAACGCACGAACGAAAGTCCAATCCACTCAATGGAATTATCGAGCGCAAAGGTGAGATCGGCATGATCCTTTTCTGTAAGGGATGGCAGCGAGATTTTCGTATCAGGAAGGTTAATTCCTTTCCGTGAAGAAAGCACACCGCCATGGACCACCGTGGTGATCACCTTTTCATCACCAACCACTTCCTCCACTTTCAGCGCGATCTTGCCATCGTCAACCAGTATCGTTTCACCTTTTTTTACATCCATGCAGATGGATGGATACTGCACAAAAACTTCCCTTGGTTCTGTTGAATTCTTATTGGTGGTAAGGATCAGCTTGTCGCCATCTTCAAGCATCATATCTGCTGGCAACATGCCTATGCGCAACTTGGGTCCCTGCAGGTCATAGAGGATGGCAATATGCAGCCCTCTTTCCTGGTTGATCTGCCTGACATGATCAATGATTTTCTTTTGCAGGTCGTGGCTGCCATGAGAGCCATTGATGCGGCAAACGTTAACACCTGCCTTGATCATTTTTTCAAGCACTTCCTTCGATGAGGACGATGGGCCTATGGTTGCAATGATCTTGGTACGGTTAAGGAATTTATTCATATATTATTTCAGCTTAAATAAAGCAGGTTCTCTTTTGATTTCAGCTTTTCATACCCTATCTCATAAGCCCCGCTGATAACCTGCAACACGCGTAATTTTTTTATCATTTCCTCCGGGTCGAACCATGTGCCGGGGTCACGTGCGATCAGGAGGTAATCGACATTCCTGATCTCAGGGAAGAACCAGGCATTGCTGCCTTTGTTCCCAATAAGCAGGTACTTCTCCGGTTCCAGCTCTTCATCTGAATAGAGAGAGAAGCTCGTTTCATCACCCTGGCGGTTCATGGCCATTGAAAGGTCATCCTGCCGGGTAAAATTCATCTGTAATTCCTTGTTAATGCAATGGCAAAGCCTGTAATCCTTCACCCCGCTTACTATTCCGATTACTTCAAAAGGATATTCGTACTGTATTTTTAAAACTGATCTTGCCATTCTTCTTTCAAACAATCATCAAACCTACATGTTTCCGGCAAGATCTCAAAACATACCGCTTTAAACGATTAGCGTTGCAGCTCCACCATTATACTGATCAAATGCCGGTGGAAACTGCCCATTAAAAAAGCGGGCTGAGACATGTCTGTCCCAGCCCGCAACCAATACAAGGAAACTATTATTTAATTCAAAACAAGCTTTTTATTTTCAATCGCATCACCTGAAGTCAAGCGGATGAAATATACGCCTTTAGAAAGATTCATAACCGGCAGGATAAATTTGTTGGAGCCTTTGAAGCAATCATACCTTGCCCTGCTGATCAGCTTTCCGGTGTAATCTGTGAATTCCATCTGGTAAACCACATCACCGGCAGCTTCTATGCTGATAGTGGTCTGATCACTTGCAGGATTCGGGTAAAGACCTATTACATCACTGTTTCCTTCAATGCTTCCCGCACGCACGGTTTCAGTGATTTCAAACGGCTCAGACCCTTCTTCTTCGCCATTTTCACCATTCCTGAAATATGGCGTAGTAAAGCTGGCCGTTGCGCTCCATGCCGTATACGTAGATCCGCAAATAGACCTTACCCACCAGTTGTAGGTGCGCCCTCCGCGAAGTCCTGTTGCCCATACACCATGTGTTGATCCGACAAACTTCCCGGAAGCAATGGCCATTGAGGTCATATCCTGAAGCTTCACTTCAAAAGAATCTGCTACTACCGACTGTGGCCAGTTGAGGTAAGCTCTCGTACGCGATACATAATATGTCGTAAGGCCGGTAGGCACCGGACAAGATGTACATGAAGTTACGGTTACATTTACAGGTGCCGATGTTGCCGAGCAACTGCCGTTGTACGCAATAACAGAATACGTGCCTGATGCGCTTACGGTGATCGAGCTGGAAGTCTGGTTACCCGGGTTCCATTTATATGTTGCACCGCCGCTTGCTGTCAAGGTTACACTGCCGCCCTGGCAGAAGCTAAGCGGGCCTGATGCTGTGATGTTCGACTGGATAGCTGAAGTGATTGTAACAGTTGTTGGTGCTGAAGTGTTGGAACATCCGCTTGAGTTGAACACTTTAACGGTGTAGCTGCCCGCTGATGAAACGGTTATGCTCTGTGATGTCTGATTTCCCGGCAACCACAGGTAGCTGCTACCTGTGCTTGCAGTAAGGGTTACACTTCCGCCGGAGCAGAAGGACGTGGATCCGCTTGCACTGATAGTGGCTACCGGAAGCGGGTTAACCGTTACAGTTTGTGCAGGTGCTGTGCCAACGCCACCGATGACGCAGGAATAAGAGCCGGAAGTGGTTACGGTAATCGATTTTGTATTTGCTCCGTTCGACCATGCATAGCTGGTGCCGGTTGTGGCAGTCAGTACAACTGAGCTGCCCTGGCAGAAGGTAAGCGGTCCGCTGGCGGTGATATTTGCGCTGCCGGTGGTTACATTTACAACTGTGCCTGCTGAGGTAGCCGAACATCCGCTGCTGTTTGTAACGCGTACCGTATATGTGCCTGCAGTGGTAACGACTTTCGATTGCGTTGTCTGGCTGCCCGGCGTCCAGAGGTATGATGTACCCGGTGAAGATGTAAGTGTTACGCTTCCGCCGTTAGCAAACGTAAGCGGGCCGCTTGCCGATATGGTTGCAGCCGGAGGCTGGATTACGGTGACCGTTTGGGTTGGAGCCGTGCCCGAACCACCAATCACACAGCCATACTGGCCTGAAGTGGTTACAAGAATGTTCTGGGTAGTTGCGCCGTTAGTCCATAAATAGCTTGTACCGGAGGTAGCCATCAGAAGAACTGATCCGCCCTGGCAGAAAGTAAGGGGGCCGCTTGCCATAATGTTCGGCACGCCTCCACTTGTTACATTTACAACGGTTCCTGCAGATGTTGCCGAACAGCCGCTGCTGTTTGTAACCCTCACTGTATACGTTCCTGATGTGGTCACTACTTTCGACTGGGTTGTCTGTCCCCCTGGCGACCAGAGGTATGAGGTTCCTGAAGAGGCAGTAAGCGTTACACTTCCTCCGTTGGCGAATGTGAGCGGACCGCTTGCTGAGATGGTAGCTGCTGGTAAAGCATTAACCGTTACTGTTTGTGCCGGTGCTGTTCCAACTCCGCCGATCACGCAGGAATAGCTTCCTGAAGTTGTAACCGTGATGGATTTGGTATTTGCACCGTTAGACCATGCATAGCTTGTACCTGTTGAGGCGGTAAGAACTACCGATCCCCCCTGGCAGAAAGTGAGCGGGCCGCTTGCAGTGATGTTCGCGCTGCCGGTTGTTACATTGACCGTTGTTCCTGCAGAGGTTGCCGAGCAGCCGCTGCTGTTTG
>Ga0190272_10000340_pt1 | contig 26025 bp, 19 predicted proteins | sample Popmic504T_FD_133746 | JGI IMG/M metagenome (GOLD analysis project Ga0190272, IMG submission 133746) | Populus adjacent soil microbial communities from riparian zone of Shoshone River, Wyoming, USA - 504 T | ecosystem: Environmental > Terrestrial > Soil > Riparian zone | place: USA: Wyoming...
GAATCAGCCTCCGACTACTCACCCTCGCAGCAGGCATCTGGCACAACCACCAAACCAAACAACCCCCACGCGCCTTCGCCGCCTACGGCCGATAACGCATCAACCATCTAGCGCCCTCGGCCGTAGACCAGCTTCAAGAACCGCCGGATCAGCCCGGCCGACCGCTTCGAGTACGGGAACATGAAGATCTCGCGCTTCATCCCGAAGCGGGTGACCACCGACGCCTGCTGGCGGGCGTACTTGCGGATGCCATCGGCGCCGTGGCGCGTCCCGAGCCCCGAGTCCTTCCAGCCGCCCATCGGCAGCTCGAGCGCCGCGTAGCTGACGAGGTGCTCGTTGACGTTGGCGACGCCGGCGTCGATCCGGCTGGCTATCTGCTCGCCGCGCGCTATGTCGCGCGTCCAAACCGAGGCCTGGAGGCCGTACTCGGAGTCGTTGGCGAGCCGCAGCGCCTCCTCGGCGTCGCGCACCTTCATGATCGGGATCGTCGGCCCGAAGGTCTCCTTGGTCATGCAGTCCATCGAGTGGTCGACGTCGAGCAGGACGGTCGGCTCGAAGAAGCGGCCGGGCCCGTCGGCGAGCTTGCCGCCGACAGCGACCGTCGCCCCCTTGGCGCGCGCGTCCTCGACGTGCGAGGTGACGATCTCGGCCTGCTTGGCGAACGTCACCGCGCCGACGTCGACGGCGCCGGCCTGGCTCGGGTCGCCCTGGCGCAGCTTGGCCACCTTGGCGGTGACCTTGGCGACGAACTCGTCGTAGACCGGCTCCTCGACGTAGACGCGCTCGACCGAGATGCAGGTCTGGCCGCCGTTCTGCATCGAGTAGTAGGTGGCGGCGTTGGCGGCGCGCTCGAGATCGGCGTCGGCCATGACGATCATCGGGTCCTTGCCACCGAGCTCGAGCCCGACCGGGGTCAGCGTCTTGGCGGCGCGCTCGGCGACCTTCCTGCCGGTCGCGGTCGAGCCGGTGAACATGATGAAGTCGACGTGGTCGATCAGCTCGGCGCCGACGTCGCCGAGGCCGGTCAGCACCTGGAAGATGCCGTCGGGGGCGCCGCACTCCGCAAAGCACTCGGCCATCACCAGCGAGGTCAGCGGCGTCACCTCGGACGGCTTGAGGATCACCGCGTTGCCGGCGGCGAGCGCGGGGATGCAGTCGCCGAACGAGTTGACGAGCGGGTAGTTCCACGGCCCGATCACGCCGGCGACGCCGCGCGGGCGGTAGCGGACGAGCGCCTTCTTGCCGAGCAGGAACGGCGAGCGGCTGCGCACCCTGCGCTCGCGCAGGAACTTCTCGGCATTCTTCGCCCAGAAGCCGAACGCCCCGGCGGCGTACGCGATCTCGGCCGCCTGGGCGTCGTCACGCGTCTTGCCGGTCTCGGCGACGATCGTGTCGATCAGCCGGTCTGAGTTGTCGAGCACCCACTTCTGGGCGCGGCGCAGGATCTGCGCGCGACCGTCGCAGCCGAGCCCCCACCAGGCCGGCTGCACCGCGCGGGCGCGCGCGACCATCGCCGCGACGTCCTCTGGCAGCATCCGCGGCACGCTGCCGACGATCTGGCCGGTAGCGGGATTCTCGACCTCGATCGTGTCGGTCGCGGTGTCGGGCAGGGTGGCGGTCATGCGGCAATCTCCTCCTTGGCGGGCTGCCCGGTGGGCCTCCCAGTCTGTTGGACCGCCGCGCGCCGCTTGCGCTCCTCGCGCAGCGAGTACAGGTACGGCCAGAAATCGACCTGGATCGTGTGCCGCTTCGAGGCGACGTAGCGCTTGCGCATCGCGGCCTGGTCGGCGGCGATCTCGGTCAGCATCTCGGGCCGGCCGGGCAGCGGCACCTTGCCCTCGATCACGTCGGCGATCCATTCGGACTGCAGCTCGGCGATCGGCATGATCGCCCCCAGCGGCTGGACCAGCCCGATGAAGTAGAGACCGGCGAGGTCGGGGTGGACGACCTTGCGGTAGAGCTCGATCCGGTTGTCGCCCGACGGGTCGAGCAGCTCGTGATCGATGAACGGGAAGCTGATCTTGTAGCCCGTGCAGTAGACGATCCGGTCGATCGTCTCGACCGAGCCGTCGACGAAGCGGACCGAGTCGCCCTCGAACCGCTGGATGTTCGGCTTGACGGCGATCCGTCCATGGCCGATCCGCGGCAGCAGGTCGGACGAGACCGTCGGGTGCGCCTCGGCGATCCGGTGGTCGGGCTTCGGCAGGCCGAACTCGGTCGGGTCGCCCTGGGCGCGGTTGATCGTCAGCTGGAGGAAGAAGCGCTGCAGCCAGAACGGCACCCAACGCGCGACCCAGCCCGGCGCGAGCTCGTCGACCGGCGTCGAGCCGATGTACTTCGGCACGATCCAGGCCCCGCGCCGCATCGCCAGGTAGGTCATCTTCGACACGCGCGAGGTCTCGACGGCGATGTCGCAGGCCGAGTTGCCGATCCCGAGCACGAGCACGTTCTTGCCCTCGTAGCCCTCCGACGTGCGGTAGTAGTGAGCATGGGTGACCTCGACCGAGTCGTCGAGCTCACCCGGGAAGTCGGGCTCCGGCCAGCGCGGGTCCCAGTGGTGGCCGTTGGCGATCATCACGTCGTCGTAGCGGCTCGTGCGCTCGTCGCCGCCGTCGACCGAGCGGACGCTGACGTCCCAGCCGCCCTCCGGCGCCTGCTCGACGCTCGTCACCTCGGTGCGGAACGCGATCTTGTCGCGGAAGCCGAAGTGGTCGACGTAGTCGTCGAAGTAGGCGGCGATCTGCGAGTGGTGCGGGTAGTCCGGGTAGGACTTCGGCATCGGGTAGGTCGCGTACGCCATGATCTTGCGCGACGTGTTGATGAACAGCGATTCGTACGCCGACGACATCCCGTTGTCGTTGCCGTAGCGCCAGTTGCCGCCGACGCCCGAGCCCTTCTCGTAGCAGTCGAAGTCGATGCCGCGAGCGTTGAGCACCTGACAGTTCGCGATGCCCGAGCTGCCGGCTCCGATGACGCAGACACGACGGCTCGAGGAAGGCATGAACGCCAGCCTACCGAACACTGGCTGGCTGGCCAACTCGACGGCGCATCCGCACCGTCGTCCCGTCGGCCCCAGGATCGACCTCCACGGAGTCCATCAGCGAGCGCATCAGCATCAGCCCGCGGCCGCCCTCGGAGCGCCGTCCCTCGCGCCAGCCGCCGGAGTCCGCGACGACGATCTCGACCTCGTCGCCGTCGAACGTCCCGGTCACCTCGAACGGCGGCCCTCCGGCGATCGAGCCGCCGTGCTCGATCGCGTTTGCCGCCGCCTCGCCGACGGCGGTCAGGATCTCGGCGATCTCGGTCTCGTCGCTGTCGGCGTTGCGCAGCCAGCGCCGCAGCAGCGCTCGCAGCGCGGCCAGCTCGCCGGGCTCCGAGCCGAGCTCGAGCCGGAAGCTGTCGGACAGCCGCGGGCTGCAGAGCGCGAGCAGCGCCACGTCGTCGGACGCGCCCAGCGCGGGCACGAGCTGCTCGAGCACGTGATCGCACAGCTCCTCGGGCCCAACCCGCTCGCCGCGGACCGCGGCCGACAGCCGGTCGAGCCCGTCGTCGAGCAGCTCGCCCGGCCGCTCGACGAGGCCGTCGGTGTAGAGCAGAATCGTGCCGCCGAGCGGCATCTCGGTCTCGGACGCCTCGTAGGCGGGATAGGACATCACGCCCAGCGGCACCGAGCTGGAGCCCTCGAGGAAGCGCGCCATTCCGTCGCTGGTCACCGCCAGCGGCGGCAGATGGCCCGCGTTGACCCAGGTCACCCGCCCTTCGAGCGGGTCGAGCACGACGTAGACCATCGTCGTCATGTGACTGTCCTCGACTTCGGACCAGACGAGCTGGTTGAGCCGGTCGACGACGTCGGCCGGCGCGTGGCCCTCGAGCGCGTAGGCGCGCATCGCGCTGCGCAGCCGCCCGACCATCGACGCCGCCGCGAGCCCCTTGCCGGCGACGTCGCCCATCACCAGCCCCACGCTCCCGCCGGGCATCGCGATCACGTCGTACCAGTCGCCGCCGACCTCGGACTCGCTCGCCGCCGGCTGGTAGCGCGCCGCGACCTCGAGCCCCGGCAGGCGCGGCAGCCGCTCGGGCAGCAGGCTGCGCTGGAGCGTCTCGGCGATCCGGTGCTCGCGCTCGTAGACGCGCAGGTGGTCGATCGCCAGGGCGACGCGGTCGGCCGCCAGACCGAGCAGCATCAGGTCGTCCTCGGAGAAGCGGCGCGGCGACGGGACACCGACCTGCAGCACCCCGGTGACCTCGCCGCCGGCGAGCAGCGGCACGCCGAGGATCGAATGGACGCCGATCAGCGCGGGGTCGGCGACCTCGGACGGATCGGGATCCTGGACCAGCAGCGGCTGGCGGTCACGCGCGACGCGGCCCGCGATTCCCTGTCCGAGCTCGATCCGCAGCGGCTCCTCGTCGCTCCCGATCGGACCGAACATCGACGCGCGCAGCGTCAGCGACCCATCCTCCTCGCTCAGCAGCACCGCCGCCGCCTCGGCGTTGACGACCTCGCAGACGCGCGGCAGCAGCGCCTCCAACATCTCGTCGAGCCGCTGATGAGCGAGCGCGACGTCGAGCAGCATCTGCAGGCCGTGGACGATGCCGGCCATCTGCTCGGCCTCCTCGCGCGCCGCCTGCTCGCGGTAGAGCTCCTCGCGCTCGCGCTCGCGCTCCTCGCGGTCGCTGACGTCACGGATGAAGCAGGCGAGCATCGGCCGGTCGCCCACGCGCACCCGTGAATAGGTGACCTCGGCGAGGAAGCGCTCGCCGCCCTTGCGCAGCAGCTCGACCTCGCGCTTCGACGGCCGCGTCTCGCCGTCGGCGCGCGTGAACTCCTCCTCGCGCCGCTGCAGGTGGTCGTCGTGGTTCTCGGGCGCGACGATCAGGTCGCGGATCGGCTGCCCGAGCGCCTCCTCCGCGCTCCAGCCGAAGACCCGGCCGGCAGCAGGGTTCCAGGAGACGACCGTCCCGTCCTCGGAGACGCCGAGGAACGGCTCCGGCGCGCTGTCGACGATCGCCCGCGTGCGCGCCTCGCTCTCGCGCAGCACCTGCTCCTGGCGCGCGGTCTGGGCGGCCTCGTTGCGAACCCGGTCGAGCAGCGTCGAGATCATCATCCCGGCGATCCCCGGCGTGCCGATCGCCAGCACCCAGCGCACGATCGGGCTCGGCGGGTCCTGCAGGATCAACACGACCAGATAGACGACGCCGATGATGCCGAGGTGGATCAGCGCCACCTTCGGCTTGTAGAAGTAGAAGGCGTACAGCCCGGTCCAGGTGAAGATGATCAGGTAGAGGCCGCTCGGGCCGACGAAGTAGTTGCCGGCCGCCAGGATCACGCTGCCCGTCGCGAGCGCGAGGTGCATTCCCCAGCTCGGGACCGAATCGGCCTTCCAGAGCACGAGCAGGCCGATCGCGACGGCCAGCGCGGCGAGCGCGTAGAGCGGGCCGTCCTGGACGCCCGCGTCGTGCGGGAAGGCGAGCGTCAGACAGCCGACGAACGCGCCCCCGGTGAACAGGTAGGCAAGCCACCGCGCCATCAGGACGCGGCTGAACAGCTCGGGCGAGTCCGCCACGAGCGCTACTCCGGAGCCGTCAGGCCCCCGGCGGAGAGCTTGGCCAACTGCTCGTGCCCCTCCACCACGCGTTTCTTGACCGGATCGTCGTCGGGACGATCGTGCACGAGATCCCATGTCCTGTCTGCTACCCGTCTTGCCGTCTCAGGAGTCGCGTCGGCGAACATCCGGTCGACGACCTGCAGCTCGAACGCCTCGATCTGGGCGACGGGATCGCCCGGGGGCAGCTTCGGCAGCGACTCGTCGGTGGCGTCACGCCACATCCCGGTCACGACGAGCAGGCGGTTACGCAGTGCGGCTGGGTCCATTCCCGGGCAGGCTACCGGCCGGCTAGGCGGCGAGGCCGACTGATCCTGCCCTAGGTCGCGCGCTCTCTTGGCTCAGCCTACGCCGCACGGCGAGGCGATGCAACGACTTTTCGTCTAGCTCGTTCGATGGCGCGCATCTCGCGCTTTGCCTCTGCGAGGCAACGCCGAGCGGCGGCCATGTTTCGGTGGAACTCTTCGCCGATCTCCATCTTGAGGGCAAGGGCCTCCAGCTCGCGAAGTTCCGGACTAGTTACAGCAGACAGCATATACGCTTTCTCACTCATCTTCACTTGTGCTCAGAAAAATTAAGGCGCCGGCCCCGAACGCGCCAACCACAAGCGCGCGTTCGAGATGTAGTAGCACCGGCGAGCCGAGTGCGACTCCGGGCAGCGCCACCGGTGCTCCGCTCACGCAGCTCAGTGCGAAGCTGAACACGACCGTCAGGCACGTGAGGAGAACGACGATCCGTCCGCGTGACATGTGCGCCAACGGATCTCGCGTCAGGACATCTGCCGGTGGGGCGTCCATCCCTCCAGCATGCCGAAACCGATGTAACGGGAGATAGCGCTACAGGCACAAAGAAGCGACAGAACGCCGCGACTACTGCCAGCCAGCCTCGGCCCAGATGGGTGAGAGGACGGTTTCGACCATGTCGGGGGCGAGGGAGACGAGGCGGGCGCCGCGGCCGGCGACGATCTCGTGGTGGATGACCTCGCTGAGTCCGCCGGCGGCGGCTAGAGCGGTGATCGGGACGTCGCCGCCCTCGTCGAAGCCGAGCAGGGCGCTGGCGAGCGCGGCGGTGCCGTGGCGGCGGCGCTCGAGCGCGAGCGGGCCGGCGGCGGCGACCTCGACGAAGCAGACGCGCCCGACCGCCTCGTCGCGCGCGAGGAGAGTGAGAAGAGTGGTGACGCGCACCGCGAGCCGGTCACGGCGGCCCTGAGAGGTCTCGGCGGCGTCGCGCATCATGTCGAGCAGATCGCCGAGCGCCTCGTCGTAGGCCTCGGCGAAGACCTCCTCCTTGTTGTGGAACTGCTGGTAGAAGGTCTTGCGCGACACCCCCGCGACGGTGACCAGATCGGCCACCCCCACATCGTGGAACGGCCGCTTGCCGACCAGCCGGATCATCGCCGCGACGATCCGCCCACGCTGCGAGTTTTCGACCTCGTCGCGCGTCAGCCCATGATGGCCACCCTGGATCTGGTCCGCACGCCGCCGCCCGGGCGGGGGATTCCCCGTTAGTCCGGACGGCGGCATCGCGGCCGAGAGGTGGGTGGCTGGGGCGCCGGTCACTGGTTACCTGCGCTTGCTCCCCGCTCGGACCTTGGCGGCTGCGCGCTTTGCTTGGCGCTTGGCGGCCTTGGTCTGTTTCTTGGTGCATGGGGTCTTCATGCGGACGTCTGTGTCGTGGCGGCGTCCGTTGTGGCCGTCCATCTCTGTCTCGGCTGTGTGGCGGCCGGCGCAGAGGTTGATTCTGGCTTTGCGGGTGCGGGTGACGGCGAGGATGCCGTTGCTGCCGCCTTGGATGTTGAGGTTGAACTGGCTGATCGGCGCGTCTGGCACGTTGGCGAACGTGTTGACGAGCTTGCCGGACTTCGTCGTCGAGCTCTCACCCTTGAGGTTGACCGCGATCTCGCCGCGCAAGGCGACGACGATCATCGGCAGGGTGCGGATCTCGTTGCCGGTCTTCGGGTCGATGCGGACGTTCTTGACGAAGTAGACGTTGCCCGACAGGTCGTTTCTGAGCAGCGGTGTCTTCGCCCTGGCCCGTCCGACTATGGAGCCCTTCGGGCAGTGGTTCTCGAGATCGGGCTTGGTGCCATCGACGAACTCGCAGAGCGCCTGAGCGTTGTTGGGGTCCAGCGCGAGGCTCTTGGGGAGCCTCACGACGGCCTTTTCGATGCCCGCCTCAGGAATTCCGGCTTGGTTGACCTGGGCCTTGATACCCGGGTGCTTGCCGGTCGTGACCTGCTTGCGGCCGGTCAAGCTGAGCGCGAGCTTTGGCTTAAACGCCAACGCCGCGCAGCCTGAGGCATTGAACGGCGTCGATGTCGTGGCGGTCGCGCCGCGGTTGGAGTCGAACTCTGCGCCGATCTGCTTGCTGGCGCAGTCGGAGGGGTTGAGCATGAAGTCGGGACGGTCGACGTTGACGGTGACCGACCGCACGCGGAGCGGGACGCCGTGCCAGATCGTCGGCAACGGATCAGAGGTCGCTGATACCGCGGCGGTCGAACGGTCGACACACACCTTCTGGCGAACGACGATGTCGCCGAGGTCCGTCTCGGGCGAGCTCGCGTCGAAGGGGCCGGCGACGACTGGGACGACGACGGCTAGGCCGTAGGGACAGCCCTTGTAGCCCTCGGTCAGGAACGCCTGGCCTTTCTGCTCCAACACGAACGGGTCGCCGGTGCCGGCGGTCGCGTCGACAGTGCCGATCCGCGAACTGGCCGGACACGCACCGGCGGCGGCCTGGCTGCCGCTGCAGAGCGGCACGTCCTTGACGCTGGCGAGCAGACCCGCGGGCAGCTTGGCGGTCAGGTCGTCGATCCACTGCTGGCCGTCGTCGCGCGAGAACTTGAAGCCGAACGAGCCGTGAGCACGCGCGGCCTGGGTGGTCATGCCCGCCGCGAGCTTCGGAGCGAACCCGAACCCACAGTCGCCGGCAACGTCAAACGGTGTGGACAGGGCGACGTCCGCGGTGCCGCTCCACGGCGACAGCGTCGTCGACGTCGGGGCGGCCCCGCAGTCCTGCGGGGTCGCGAGCAGGCCACGACCGCCACCGCGCAACGTCACGTCCAAATGGTCGAACGGCAGCCGCGGATTGTTGTCGAACGTCGCGACCAGACGGCCCGTGTTCGGGTCGGCGGTCGTCGAGCCGGGCAGCTTGACCAACACGCCGTAGCGGTCGTTGCGAACAACCAGGAACAACCGGAGCATCTCACCCGACATCGGATCGGTCGACTTCGGAGTCCCGAGATACATCACCCCGGAAAGCGACTGATCGAGCAGCGGCGAGGTCACCTCGACCGTCCCGATCTTCGACGCGTCCGGACACGACGGCTCGACATTCGACTTCAAACCGATCTCGACATCGGAGCAGCCCTGCAGGCCGGTCGCACCCGACGGATTGACCGACAACCCCGCGGGCAACTCGACGACCGTCTTCTTCAGATGCGACGTCGCGAGCTCACCGGGATCGACCAGCCCCTCTTGGGGCATGTCGATCGACGCCTCCAGCCCTGACGCGGAGTCCGGCGCCGACGAGGTCGGCGTCATCGACACCGCCGGGTCGAACGGCACCAGCCCGCAACCGGTCACCGGCGGCGAATCCGAAACGAACGGGTCGGAGAAGACCTCTATCTCCTGCCACGAGCTCGCGCTGATCGAGGTCGGCAACGGGTCGCCGGTGCACTCGGTCGGATTGGTCAAGAACGCCTGGCCATCGGCGGCGACTGGGTTGCCCTCGACCATGAACAGCGCGCCGTATGTCTGGTAGAACGGGACGATCTGCGGTGCGGTGACCCGCACCCCGAAGTCGTCGTCGCTGCGCACCGTCGCCAGCGCAGTGACCCGGCTGTCGAGGTACCCGAACGTGAACTGGCCTGCATAGCCGTTGGCGGGCGTGTCGTTGTAGACTAACCCGTCGGAGATGTTCAGCGCGGGAGGCCACAGTCCGGCGAACGGCCTCACGTCGCCGAGCTTGGCGCCGGGGTCGCCGCACCCACGTTGTGCTGCTGGGCAGCGGTCGGTGACCATCGGATTGCCGACGAACCCTGGCGGGAGGTCGACCAGCACGTCCCTGGGATCGCCCGCGGGCTTCGGGATCCCGGTCGCGACCATGTTGGTCTTGACCATGAACATCGTCGCGGCAACGTTCGGATGACCGCCGGCCTGCGTCGACGGATTGCCCTCCGCGTCAAACGCACCGGCCCAGAACCCCTGGATCCCAGGGGTCGCCTTCTCATCCGAAACCGTGATCTCAGCCATATGAGTGCTCGGCTGCGCGGCGCCGCCGCCCGCGACGGTCACCGCAACCGTCGAGCTCGCCGCCGCCGAAGCATCGACGCGCAACGGGACCACGACCGGCGGCACCGCCGCCCGCCCCGTTGACAACGACGGAATCGCATCACCACGCATACACGTCACCGAAACCTGACCGGCACCCGCCGGCAAACAACTCCAACCAGCGCCCTCCACCGACGCCGCCGTCTCAACCCCCACCGGCAACGGCCCAACCGCCAACGTAATCGGCCCAGAAGACGGCACACCACCAACATTGGTCGCAAACGCCGTCAACACACCAGCATGAGTCGGCTCGACCGTCGCCGCTCCGCCCAGCGGCGAGATCCCGCTAGTCGCCGTCAGCGCGCTGACCGGACCGCCAGCGAGCGGACCACCATCGAACTCCACAATATAAGGCCGGGGACCCACGCCCCGTCCGGTGCCGCCGGTGACGGTCACGCTGCCGCCGCCGGCGCTGATCGTCGGCAACGCGTTCAGCGCGTCCTGCACCGTCGAAGCCAACGCATCGAACGGCAGGTCCGGGGTCGTCGATCCCTCGTAAGTAAGCCGAAACGTTCCAGAGACGGCCTGGACGGTGATGCTCTGGCGGTCGTTGACATACGGCTCGAAGTTCGTCGGGCCTGTCACCGCGAGCATCCGCCAGCCCGGCGCCGCCGCCGAGGCGGCGGCGGGCAGCGCACAGACAGCGGCCACGATGACCGCGGCGGCAAGCATCGCCGCCCGCCTGGTCGTCGAGCGAATCGTGCCGTAAGCCGTCATCTCGGTTACCTCAGGTCCTGCGTTGACGGTTGTCATGACGAAGCTCCAGGTAGACGTATGGTGGCTGTTCGAGCACGAACACCGGCTTGGGTGACACGGACGTTCAAACGCAGCGCCCTACCCGACCGCAACGCCCGCACAGCCGCAAACGACAACCTCACCCGCACCTTCACGACCCCGGCGGCACCGACGCGTTTGGACACCGCCGCGACGCGCTGTGTCCTGCGACCGATCCGGCCGCTGGCGACGACTCGCACCACACCAGCCTTGGTGGTCCGCACACGCAGGTCGAACACACCCGAGCGCGCGGCTCGGCGGCGCTGCGCCGACGAGAGCCGGCCAAGCGCGATCGAGTTCCTCACCGACACCGCGTTCCCATCGCCTGACCCCGACTCGGTCCGGACATCGGGACCGGTACTCGGGTTGCTGCCGCCGCCGTGACAGCCGTCTGCGGCCAACGGATCGCAAGGATCGGGTGGGGGTGGCGGCTCGGCGAACCCGCCGCCGACGCGAGCGTCGTAGACGTCGAGCCTGGCGTCGGTATCCTGCCACGTGAGCTGGTCGACCGTCGTGAAGTATACGTCGTCGCCGTCAGCGCTCGCACCGGCATACCGCAGGCTGTACCTCGACAGAGCAGGGGCGGACGAGCCGAGGAACGAGATCTGGCCGTCCTCCCACTGATACAGGTTCCGCCGCCCCTCGACCGCACCGACCGCGAGCCGGTTCGGCGAGTTGAAGAACACCCGCCGCCCGTCCTCAGAGATCGACCGCGGCGGACTACCGGTATTCGACACGTCGCTGCCGACAGCCAAGCGATACGGGCTAAGGCCCTCCGGCACCGACGGCTGGCGATCGCGGCGACACGACACACAAACCGTCGTGTCGGTGTCGGCGTCGTAGAGATACGCCTCAAGCCCACCACCGACATAGCCCGTCACATCAGCACCGGACTCAAACAACAGCCGCCGGCCATCCAACGCGACCCGCGAAGACGACCTCGCACTCGATCTCCGGGAGAGTGTCGTCAACAAGTGCCAGGTGTCGACCTCGTTTGCGACGCCGACGAAGCTCAGCGTTCCGTCACCGGACAGCGAGGGATCAGAAGACAGATAGATGTTGAACGTGTCGTCGGCGAGGTTGGCGACCTCGGTCTTGCCCTCACCCGACGTCAACTGCCCACGAGCCGCGAAGTACACCTCCGACCCGTCATCAGACGCCGCCACGACCCCCGCCACACCAGCACCACTGGGATTGTTGGTAACCGCCTCCGGAACCGACAGATCCGTCAACTCCCCATCGTCGACCGAGTATCGATAGAGAGCACAACCAGGCCCGTTGTAGACCGTCGGGGTGCCGCCGATGGTGACGGCACACGCCGGCCCCCCGCTCTGCCCATTCTCGGCCAGCCCGTACTTTGCGGTGAAGAACACGTACTTGCCGTCGGTCGACGCGATCTCATACCGCGAGTCACGATCATTCGATACGTCCGTCTGCGAGCTCGACGCCTCGACCGACGGCGCCACACCGTCCTCATGAACGAAGATCGCGTGCTTGCCGACCTCCGCACCCACACCAGCAAGCCGCTTGGCGGTAAAGAACACTCTCGACGCGTCATCGGAAACAGCGTTCAGACTGTTGACCTGTTCCCTCTGAGACCCAGGCGCCGCCCCGTCTGCGGCCCCCGCAGAAGCCCCGACGATGCACCCACCAGCCGGACAACCCGGTCCCGGAATCGCACCCACGTAGGTCGGCTGCCCGTCCTCCCAAACATAGGTTCTGTTATCGCCGGCGCCAGGGACCCCCGGGTACTCGTAATCGTTTGCTCCGCTTTTCACCACAACGCGGTCGCACTCACCGCTTGGCCCTGCGCCCATCCCAACGACGTTGTAGTTGAGGAACGCATCGAGGGCCACTCGGCCCGCCAAGGGAGCGACACCAGTCACCAGCGTCCAGCTGCCGTCTCGGTCTCTTGTATAGATCAGGCCCTTGCCGTCATCGAACTGCGCCGTCGGCGAATCATCGGTCAACGGCACCGTGCTGACATACGCCCCGCAACTGAGATCGTCGGCCAACGCAAGCGCGAATGCGACCTCGCTGATGCCCCGGCCGCTGGACACCTCTGAGATGGCGGGAAACAGCTGCCAAGAAGACCAGCCGAGGGGATCGCGGCGGGCTTGGTAGAGAGGATCGCTGCCGTGGGTGGCGTCGGCGAGCCCGTATGCGACCGCGTAGGCGATCTCCGGCTCCTCGGGCGCCACCTGGAGGCCCATGGGCTGCCCCACGATCGCGCTGTCGCCGCCCGCGCCCACCGGCCCCTTGTCAGCGGGCGAGACCATCTCGTAGCAGCGGTTGTCGGTCAGGCCGCACTGGTTGAGGGTCTCGAAGGTCTGATCCGGGCCTTCGGTCACGCACGGGACCGTGGAGGGTGTCGTGTCGGTGGGGTCGGTGGGGTGGCAGTAGTTGGTCGCAACGACTCGGTAGTGGTAGTTGGACGCGGAGTCGAGGCCGTCGATCGGCTCCTTGGCGATCACGACATCGCGTCCGTTGCCGACCTGGCGCTCAAACGCGGGGACCTGGTTGCCGTAGCCGGCTGTCGGACCCCATTCGAAGTGGTAGGTGGTGGTGAGCCCCTCCGCGACGATGTGCGCGCCGAGGTGCGCGCTGGTCTGGGTGACCTCGTCCACGAACGACATCCGAACACTGGGACCGGTTCGATCGGCGGTAAACGCCACGGTGCTGCTGGTCACGGGGGTGCTGCCGGTCGTCGCGACGAGCCGGACCGCATACACCGCCCCGGGGTCGAGGCCGGTCGCGTCCGCGGTGACAGGGTGCGCGCCGGGCGAGCCGTCGCCAACGACCGCGTCTGCTGCGGGGACGCTGGTCCAGTCGAGGCCGTTGCTGGAGTACTCGAAGTGGTAGGTCGTGGTGACCAGCGGCGCTCCGGGCTCGGGGATCGTGACCGTCCCGTTGAACGTCGCGGTGGTCGTCCCGACGTTCGTGACGGGGGCGATCGTGACCTCAGGCGGGAGGACCGGGCCGAGGATGAAGACCGCGCCGGCGTTCGCGGCGCCCGAGTTGGCATAGACGAGACCATCCGCGCCGACCGCCAGCCCGGTGCTGATCGTCGCCGCGCTCGACGCGGTGAGGGCCGCGGACGGATGGCTCTCGACATGGTTACCGGTGTTGTCGTACTCGAGGATCTTGTAGGTCGTCGAGGTCTCACGACGCATCACAAAGAGATGATCGTTGGACGGGTCGACCGCGACGTTGAGCGCCGCAACAGAGTTAGCCGCCCCCGCCGTGAACGTCAGCTGACCCGGACCGGAGCTCGGCCCGAAATCAGACGCCGAGCTGGCATCCGGCGCGAACTTCTGCACACGACACGGCGTCGCAGCCGAACACGTCCCAGACGCCAGCGGACCACTCGTCACATAGATCGCGCCATCGCCATCGACAGCCACCGTCGACGGGCTGCCACCCGCCGTGAACTGGCCCGGATTGTTACCGCCACCAGTCGTCTGGCCCGCCTGACAGACCGACACCGCCGTACACGACTCCAGCCCCACGACGCCACCCGGGATGACATCCCAACCAAACGCCTTGTCAAACGACGCAGCGGTCAGCACACCACCAGTAATCGTCGTCGAGTACTGCGCGACACGCAGGTTGCCGTTGTCGGGCACATAGATCCGGCCGGGCACACTCGGATCGATAGCGGGAGCCGAAACAGCAGTTAGGCCGCTGAGATTGAGATTGCCGGCCTGAGCGCCCGCGGTCCCCGCGACCTGACAACTCGTCGTGCAGAACTCAAACTGCGCCACGCCACCCGGCACGACATCCCACCCAAACGCACCAGCGAACTCACCCGCCCCAGAAAACACATCAACACGACGGTTGTTGCCGCTCGTGACATAGACATAGCCGTTTGACTGATCGACCGCGACACCGGACGGACCGTTCAGCTGGCCCGCCTGGCCGCCGCTGACCCCGGCCTTACAGACATCCGCCGGACTCGAAGCGGCCTGACAGATCTCATAGCCGCCGCCGGGAACCAGTGTCGCGACCGTCACCGCACCGCCGACCAGCGCACTGGCAGTCGTCATCTGCGCCTGATCATTGCCACCGAGCGCGCCCTGGAAAACGATCGTGTAAGGGCCGCCGGGCGACGCGCCGCCACCCGGATTCGGCGAGGTCACGCTGACGTTGCCCACACCGATCGTCGAGACCGCCTCCAACGCGGACTGCACCTCCGCCGCAGAAGCGTTGAACGCGATCGCGGCCGTGGTATTCGCAGCAGCAGGCCAACGGATCGCGAACGTCCCGCCGGTCACACCCGCACCAAGCGTGATCGTCTGCTGCTCATTCACCCCGGTGTTGTGCTCACCGCTGCGCACCACATCCCAACCCCACGAACGGACCCAATCCCCCGTTGCGGTGAACTGCGAAATGCGATGGTTCGCATTGGCCTCCGCCACATACACAGAACCCTCTGGAGCGCCATTGCCAGTCTGATTCGCGGCAACCCCCTTGGCAAAGATCAACTGGCCACCCTCAACGCCATTCGGCGTCCCGAAACTCCCGAAATTCGCCAACGAATCAGCCGAAGCCGTCACAGGCAACACACCAGCAGCCACAACCACCAACGCCGCAACCCCAACCAAGCGACCCCCACACCGCACACCCAACCCACGACCAACACCCAAAAAGGACGCACCACTCCCACCAAACGAAGACGCAACCACAGCCCCACCCGAAACCCCACGGCCCCCAACGACCGACAACAGCCGAACAACCGACTGCAGGAACTGGCTGCGAACACGCCTCATAGGTGCTGGTCCTCTCCTCATCGCCTCATGTGCCTGACCGGAGATCTCGGAGTTCGAGAAACCCGGGGGTATCTGAATGCATGAGAACACGGGCTGACCAGAAGTGTCAAGGGCCTACCGACCCCTCCCAGGGCCAAGGAACGCCCCTGGTGCCTGGAAAACCACTTCAGACACTTCAGATTTCCTAGAAATAGCCTGGGAACGTAGCGTCTCGGGGACGGTCGAGAGCGGCCTTGGCAAGCGGCCTCGCGGCCCTAGATAGATAGAAACTGTCCCGTTACCGTCGTTATACGGGTCGGCCATGAGCCGGCTTCAGATTCCACGGCGGTTCTATCCTCGTTTCCTATGCCTCCGACCCCCTGGGGGGAAGCAGATACGGTGCTCGCGCGCCGCCTTCGCCCCGGACCGGGAGTTCCGCGGGAGGCCGTGGCGGCCGATCAGCGCGAGCGGCTGATGGCCGCGATGGTGGTCCTGGCGGACGAGCGCGGCTACCAGCCGCTGCGCGTCGAGGACCTGATCGCGCTCGCGGGCGTCGCGCGCGGGGCGTTCTACGAGCAGTTCAGGAGCAAGGACGACCTGCTGCTGGCGACGGTCGTGGAGATCGGCGCGCTGGGGCTGCGCGACGCGACGACCGCGTTCAAGCGCGGCGGATCGGCGGACGTGCGGCTGAGGGCGGCGGTCGAGGGCTTGATCGGCTTTGCGGTGGCGCAGCCGGCGGCCGCCCGGCTGTGGCTGGCCGACGCCTATGGAGCGGGGCCGGCGGCTATCGACACAGCCGAACGCGGGCTCGCTGGGGTGCGCGAGCTGGCCAGCGACGCGCTGACGGAGCTCGCGAGCGGCGGCAGCTCAGCGACGGGCAACGCCATGACGCTGCCGCCCGAAGCCCTCCGCGCACTCGTCGGCGCCGTCCACCGCGCCACCGCGTCCCGCCTCCGCCGCCGCCACGAGGACGAGCTGCCTGCCCTCGCCCGCCCGCTCGCCGGCTGGATCGCCGGCTATCGCCCGCCCCCCACCCCGCTGCGACGCCCGCGCGGCCACGCCGTCCCCGGCACCGACGCCCGCATCGCCCCCCGCGACCAGGCCGAGCGGATCCTGCTCGGCGTCTGCGACGCCATCTACGACAAGGGCTACACGGCAACCACGCTCGCCGACATCGCGACGCGAGCAGCCACCTCGATCCGCACCTTCTACGCCCACTACGAGAGCAAGGAGGAGGCGTTCGTCGACGCGGTCGACCTCGCCCAGGTGCAGAGCTACGCCGCCGTGCTCGCCGCCAGCCGTCGCGCGCCCGACTGGCCGCACGCCGTGCGCGCCGGCCTGACCGCGCTCTGCAACTACTTCGCCGCCGAGCCACCGCTCGCCGAGGCGGTGATCGTCGAGGTCCACGCCGCCGGCGAGCAGGCGCTGCGCCGCCACGAGGAGTCGACCGCGGCGATCGCGCGTCTGCTCGAGCCCGGCTACGAGCTCGCTCCCGACACGCCCGCGATCGCCGCCGAGGCGATCGGAAGCGCGATCGACACCCTGCTCTACGACGCCATCCGCGCCGGCGGCGGGCCCAAGGTCCGCGCCATCGCCCCAACCGCCACCTACCTCGCCCTCTCCCCCTTCATCGGCGCCAACGCCGCCTGCGAGGTCGCCAACGACAGCGGCCAACCACGCCGCCGCGCCTGACCTACGGACCTCCTACGGCCGCGGTGTCATGAACGCCACCGGCAGGCCGAGACCGGCCTCCTTGCGGACGGTCGCGATGCGGCGTCCGGGCTGGACGGCGTCGCGGGGCTCGCCGCAGAGGTCGCCAAGCGAGGCGGCGGTGGCGTCGATGTCCTCGACGAGGAAGGCGAGGCCGTAGAAGCGGGCGGGGCTGTCGGGCTTCAGCGGCGAGCCGGGCGGGGCCTGGGCGACCTCGAGCAGTGGCTCGCCGATGCGGAAGAAGGCCTGGCGCGGGGAGCCCGCGGGGGCGGGCTCGTCGCGGATGCGGCGCAGGTCGAGGCCGAGCGCCTGCCCCGCCGCGACGGTACGGTCGAGGTCGGGGGTGAAGGCGACGACGTGGTCGATCTGGGTCACGCCGTTGGGGTGTGGCGGCGGCGGGTCGTCAGCTGCCGCCGCGCCGTTGGAGCGCGCGATCGGCAGGCCGTCGAAGCTCTCCGACTCGATTCCGGTCAGCACGCAGCGCACGATCCGCTTGCCCGCCGCGGCGCCGCCGAGCTCCAGCGCCACCGAGCCGACTCGGGCACGCCCACCGTCGCCGACGCTGAAGCCGGCGTCGCGCCAGGCCGAGCCATCGGCGGCGACGACGATCTCGTCGACCGCCGGCGTATCGCTCACTTGGGCAGGACGGCCGTCCCCCGCGAGAGCAGGGTGTGAACGTCGACCGGGGACGTCACCGTCGTCACCCGCAGATCATGGCCGATCTTCGACAGGTCGACCGAGTCGGGCAGCCGGATCTCTGAGCGATCGCCAGCGGCCGGGGTGCGAGCCTTGACGACATCGACCACGCGCCGCAGCGTCGACTCGACCGGTGGCGGGAGCGCCACGGTGGCGTCGTCGATCGTCGAGTCCTGCGTCGGCAGCGGGACATTCGCGGCGCCGCTTTCCGTCGACGGCGAGGGCTCGATCCGCGGCGACGGCTTGGCGGCGGAAGGGTCGTCGGCCTGCGCGAATTCGTCGCGGACCGGGCGCGGGGCGCCATCCGACTCCGGCGCTGTCGGCCTCGGCGTGTCCTCGGCGCGCCCCGGCGACTCGCGCTCACGGTCGATCCCGGCGCGCGACCGGCTCGCCGCATCCGCGGTCCGCTCGGCCGACGCCGGCGTGCCGGTATCGACCGATGCCGCCCGGTCGGGCGCGATGTTCCCCGCCACTCCGACACCGCCGGCCAGGACCGCCACCACCGCAACCTTCGCCAAAACTCCGCCGAGCAACGGCGCTCCCGCCGTCGTGGCGCCCGCCCCGATCCCGCAGGCTGCCATAACGCCCTCGCGGAGCCCGGCGCCGGGCCCGATCGGCAGCGCGGCGCCGAACAGCTTGCGCCGCAGGCGCCACTCGCCGAGGTCGACCACGGTGCCGCCGTCCGCGGACTGTTCGACGTGCGGCGTCCGGGCGTGCAGCATCGACAGGCAGTAGTTGCCGAGAATCGTCTGCAGCCAGGGCTTGAAGTCGGTCTCGCGGCCGCGCGTCGCGAGGTAGGCGTGAGCGGCGGCGAACGAGTGCCTGACCGCATCCTCGGCCTCCCCCCACGATCCCAGCACCTCGCGCGCGTACCAGAGCGAGTCGGCGACATGGCGGTCGAACAGCACGTCGAACGCGTCGTTGCGACCGTCGAGGACCATCTCGACGAGCTGCTCGTCAGAGTGCTCCTGAAGCTTGCCGCGTGACGGCCGGCGGGGGGCCGACCCGCGGTCTCGGTTGCGTCTCGAGCGATTCACCGGTGTCATTGAGATACCGCATGCCGGGGGCGGTGAAACCGGGCCGATTGGCCGATGTCCGCCCTCATCGCCCAGGTTAGGGGCTCGGGGCCGGCGATGCTCGCCGCCCGGCGCCGGTGGTCGCACCGCCGCCCGCAACCGGAGGCGCGGTCGCCTTGGGTGCTCGCTGGGGCGGTGCCGGGGTCGCCTGCCGCTCGACTCCGGGCGCGTGCGCCTTCTCGTGGCCGGTACGGCCGCCTGGCGTGCCGTCGGCTCCTTGCCCGCCGCCCTTCCGGGGCGCACCCGGCGAGGCCTGGCCGACGCCGTTTCCGACTGCCCGCGGGGGGCCTCCGACGGCCTTGCCGTTTCCGCGCTCGCCCGCCCTGCCGCGCTCTCTCCCAAGCGCCTTCCCGCGCGGAGGTCCAGCCGAGGATCGGCCGCCGCCGCGCTGCTCGGCACGCCGCTGGCCGAGCGCTCGCCGCTCCGCACCCCGTGCGCCGCGCCGCACGTCGAGCGCACGCGCGGCGGGGCTGCCAGCTGGCACGCCCTCGCCGAGACCTGCTTCGCGGGTCGCGCCCTCGCGTGCTCCGGTCGGCGCGTTCGCCGGCGGAGAACCGCCACCGTCACGGACGACCTCGGTTGCCACCCCCGTGCCACCGGCGAGGATCGCGACCGTCACCGCGAGCTTGACCGCCGTGCCACCGAGCAGCGCTCCGCCAACCGTCGCCGCACCTCCGGCCGTCGCACCACCGACCGCGGCGGCGCCGCCCGCCGTCGCCGCACCGAGTCCGCTCGTGCCACCGGCTACGCCCACACCAGCCGCCGCGGCGCCGATCCCCGCGCTGCTCATCACGCTGTCCTTCAGCGCCAGAGTCGGCACGACCGGCAACGCGATGCCGAGCAGCTTGCGTTGGCGCTTCACCTCCTGCAGGTAGGCGGCGCAGCCGGGACAGCTCTCGAGGTGGTAGCGCAGCCGCCCGCGGCGCAAGCCGCCCCCGGTCGCCTCGGACAGCTCCAGACGGATGTCGGAGCAGTCGGCCGCGCGGGCGTCGCGGCGCTCGGCGAGCGCCGCTCGGGCACGGAAGACGAGCCCCTTGATCGCCTGCGGCTCGTAGCCGATCACCTCGGCGACCTCCGCGTGCGAGAGGTCCCCAAGCTCGCTGAGCACCAGCGCGGCACGCTGCTGCTCGGGCAGGCGCTGGACGTCGGCGACCAACTCGCGCAGCTCCGCGCTGCGCTCGACCTGCTCGTTGAGACCGGCCGTCGAGATCTCCGGCAGCTCGGCCGGCTGCTCGCGGCGAGCGCGCAGGATCGACAGGCAGCGGTTGCGGGCGATCGTGTAGAGCCACGGCTTGAAGGCGATCTCCCGGCTGCCGCGCCGCATCGCGCCATGAGCCGAAACGAACGCCTGCTGGACTGCGTCCTCGGCCTCTGCCTGGGAGCCGAGCATGTGGCGGCAGAAGCCGAGCACACCAGCGACGTGGCGCTCGTAGAGGACCTCGAAGGCGATGTCATCGCCCGCGCGGGTGAGCTCGACGAGCCGATCGTCGGAGCGCAGCGCGAGCACCCGCTTCGGAGAGCGGGGAACCAGACGCCCGGCGAGCGGGATTGCAGCGGTCCGCTCCATGCACCCATTGTCCTACCCAACGCAGCGCATTTGAAGAAGTTCGTCGGTACCGGCGAACTTCGGGCGCCGCGTGACGTTGTCGGTCATGAAGCCCTACGAGGGCGAATCCCCGAGAAGGAGAGCCGCAATGAGGAGATTGACAGCGACCGGTGTGGCACTGCTGCTGCTCGCCGTCCCGGCGACCGCCGGCGCCCAGCCGGATCAGACCGACCGCAGCAACGCCGCCCAGGAGTGTCGCGCCGAGCGCGGCTCGACGGATGCGACGCGCGAGGCGTTCGTCGCCAAGTACGGCACCAACGCGAACAAACGCAACGCCTTCGGCAAGTGCGTGTCGCAGCGCGCGCGTGACGAGGAGCAGGAGGGCAAGGTTGCGCACACCAACGCGTCCAAGCAGTGCAAGGCCGAGGCCGAGGAGATCGGCGCCGAGGCATTCGCCGCGAAGTACGGCAAGGGCAAGAAGGGCGCCAATGCGCACGGCAAGTGCGTGTCGGGCAAGGCCAAGCAGCTCGAGCAGCAGGCCGACGCCGAGGATCGCGAGCAGATCGCCGAGCGCAAGTCGGCGGCCAAGACCTGCGCCGCCGAGCGCAAGGAGATCGGCCGCGATGCGTTCGCCGACAAGTACGGCACGAACGAGAACAAGCGCAACGCCTTCGGCAAGTGCGTGTCGAAGACGGTGAAGGCCCAGCACGACGCTGACAAGCAGTAACCCCACCCCGACGCCATAGGAGCCGTACGAGTGCTTTCGGCGCGGCCCGACGAGGGCCGCGCCGATGCTCGATCATGGGCGGGTGGATCAGGCAGTCGTAGCGCGGGCGCCGTTGCGCATCCCTCTGGGCGGCGGCGGCACCGACCTCCCCTCGCACTACCGCGAGCATGGCGGTTTCGCCGTGTCGGCGACGATCGACAGGCACGTCCACGTGATGCTGTCGACGGCCTTCGCGCGGCGGTTTCGGCTCAAGCACCTCGAGTGGGAGGAGGTCGACCGGGCCGAGGAGATCCGCCATCCGATCCTGCACGCGGCGGTCGAGCACCACTGGGACGGGACGCCGTTCGAGCTGGCGTCGGTCGGCGACGTGCCCCCGGGGACCGGGCTCGGCTCGTCGAGCGCCTACACGGTGGGCGTGCTGCGGGCGCTGGCGACAGCGCGCGGCGAGCAGCTCGGCGCCCAGGAGCTGGCGGCGCGGGCCTGCCGGCTCGAGATCGAGCACCTCAGCCAGAGCGTCGGCGTACGCGACCAGTACGCGATCGCGGTCGGCGGCGTGACGACGGTGACGCTGGGCGGCAGCGGCGCCGAGATCGCTGTCCGCCGGCTCGACGTGCCCGACCTGACGCTCGCCGCGATGCGCGACCGGCTGCTGCTGTTCTTCGCGGGCGAGCGCCGTGCGGCGTCGCAGTCGATGCTGACGCCGCTGATCGAGCGTGGCGGCGAGGCGGCGATGCAGCGCAACCTCGCGCGGACCGCCGCCATCGCGCGGGATGTCGCGGCCGCGCTCGAGGCCGGCGACCTCGCCGCCGTCGGCGACCTGATGAACGAGCAGTGGGAGCTCAAGCTCGAACGGACCCCGGACGCGATCACCCAGCGGATCGCCGAGCTGCAGAAGGTCGCGGTCGGGCCCGGGCGCGCCCGGGGCGCGGTTCTCGGCGGCGCGGGCGGCGGCGGCTTCCTGCTCGTGCACAGCGAAGACCCCGAGGCCACACGGGCCGCGATGGCCGCCGTCGGCGCTCCCGAGCTGCGCTTCGACGTCGAGCAGCGCGGCTGCACGGCCGGTCCCGCCTAGGCCTTCTGCAACAAATCCTGCAACTAGCAGGAGGTTTCCGTGATACAACGACGGCCGTGCCGAATCGCGCTGGCCCGTCCAGCGCGATCGGGGGACCCATTGTGGCCACGGCCACGGGGGCGAATCGCCTGACTGCCGGTAGGCGGCATCGCAGGCGTAGCGCGACAGCGCGAGCCCGTCAGCTCACCTCGTAGGCGCAGAGCGAAGTTCGAATAGAGAGGTATCGCCCGTTGCCGTTGCGCCCTGAGCCGATGGATGTCGTTCGCCGTGCCGTCCTCCCCGCCGCCCTGCTGGCCGCGCTTGCGCTGCCGTTCGCCGGGCTGCCGGTCGAGACCGCGTCGGCGCAGCAGGGCCCGACCGCGAGCGCGGCCTCGAAGTCGTTGAAGAAGGGGACGCGCGGCAAGCGCGTGCGCCAGCTCCAGCGGGCGCTCGGGATCCCGGCCGACGGGATCTTCGGCAAGGGCACCAAGCGCGCGGTCAAGCGCTATCAGCGCCGCCACGGCCTGTTCGTCGACGGCATCGCCGGGCCGCAGACGCTCGCCAGCCTCGGCGTCGGCTCGCGTTCCTCTGGACGGCGGCACAAGACGCGCCGCGTCAGCTCACGCGGCGGTGGGGTGCGGGAGCTGCAGCGGGCGCTCGGCGTCTCGGCCGACGGGGTGTTCGGGCCCGGCACGCAGGCCGCGGTCAAGAGCTTCCAGCGCGCGCACGGGCTGACGGCCGACGGCGTCGTCGGTCCGCAGACGCGCTCGGCGCTCGGGATCGGTCCCGGCAAGGTGCTGAAGCGCAGGGGCGGCCGCGGCGGCTCGGGCGGCGGCGGTCGCAAGGCGCGGATCATCCGCGCGGTCATTCGCGCCGGCGACCGGATCGCCACCACCCCGTACGTCTACGGCGGCGGCCACGGCTCCTTCACCGCGTCCGGCTACGACTGCTCCGGCTCGGTCTCCTACGCCCTCCACGGCGGCGGCCTGCTGCGCAGCCCGCTCGACTCGACCGGCTTCATGAGCTACGGCCGTCCCGGCCCCGGCCGTCACATCACCATCTATGCGAACGCCGGCCACGCCTACATGGTCGTCAAGGGCCGCCGCTACGACACCAGCGCCCGCTCCGAGACCGGCACGCGCTGGTCCAACGAGATGCGCTCCTCGGCCGGCTACGTCGCCCGCCACCCCGCCGGCTTCTAGGCCTCCCGCGAACTAGATCCACGTTTGTATGGGCCAGGACCCGTACAAACGTGGATCTAGTTGGCCCGGCAACGCTCTAGGCTCGCTGGCCGATGGCAAGTGGCCGCTTTGCACCGAGCCCCAGCGGGGAGCTGCATCTGGGGAACCTGCGGACCGCGCTGCTCGCGTGGCTGTTCGCGCGGGCGGCCGGCTCACCCTTCCTGGTACGGATCGAGGATCTCGACCCGGAGCGGTCGCGACCGGAGCAGGAGGCCGGGCAGCTCGCTGACATGCGCGCGATCGGGATCGACTGGGACGGCGAGCCGCTACGACAGTCGGAGCGCACCGAGCGGTACCGCGACGCGCTCGGCCGGCTGGACGCAGCCGGCCGCATCTATCCCTGCTGGTGCACGCGCTCCGAGATCCGTGCCGCAGCCGAGGCGCCGCACGGGCCGCTGCCGGACGGCGCCTACCCGGGCACGTGCCGAGGGCTGTCCGCCGCCGAGCGGACGGAGCGCGAGCGGATCGCCGGGCGACCGCCGAGCCTGCGGCTCGACGCCGGTGCGGCGGGCGGTGCGGGCAAAGTTCCCGCGGCTTACGCGCGCGCAGTCGTCCTGGGCTTCGACGACCGCCTGCATGGGCAGGTCGAGGGCGCGGTCGACGACTTCGTCCTGTGGCGCTGGGACGACACCCCCGCCTACAACCTCGCGGTCGTCGTCGACGACGCCGACCAGGAGATCGGCGAGGTCGTCCGCGGCGACGACCTCCTCGACACGACTCCTCGGCAGATCCTGCTGCAGCGGCTGCTCGACCTCCCCACCCCCGCCTACGCCCACGTACCGCTCGTACTCGCCCCGAATGGCGAGCGGCTCGCCAAGCGTCACGGCGCCGTGACGCTCGCCGACCGTGCGGCGCTTGGCGAGACGCCGGCGGACGCGCTGGCCTGGATGGCCGCAGGCCTCGGCCTGGCCACCACGACCGCGCGGCCGACCGCGGCCGACCTCATCGAGGGCTTCGACCCCGCCGCCCTCCCCCGCGAGCCGTCGGTCTTTGCGGGCTGAGCTGCTGAGCGGCCTCAGCCCACCAACGGGTTGCGCGTGCGCAGGCTCGGGAAGCGGCCGAAGTCGTGGTCGGCGGTCCAGAGCTCGCTGACTCCGTGAGCCAGGCAAGTCGCCGCGATACGGGCGTCGAAGACGAGCAGGCCCGTGACGCGCCCGGCGCTGGCGAGCTCGTCGAACACGGGTAGGTAGCCGTGCGGCTCGGCGAGGGCGACGCAGCTATCCGAGCCGACGAGCTTGTCGATGAAGCCGACGGCCTCGGCCAGGGTGGCCGGGCTGTGCCTCAGACGGGTGACGACCGCGATGAACTCGTGCGCGACCGACCACGGCAGCCCCCAGGGCGCCCGGCCCGACGCGAGCTGCTCGAGGCAGACCTTCGCGGGCTCGTGCCAGTCGGGCGTGTCGCGCCGGTGGGCGTAGACCAGGATGTTCGTGTCGACGGCGATCACTCGTCGTCGGCGCCGCACAGCAAGCGGCCACCGCGGGCGGTCCGCAGCTCGGCCGCCAGGTAGGCGGGATCCAGCGGGCGCCTGGGGTCCCCGCTCGTCGGCAGCTCGAGCCCGCTGGACGCGCTCGCCGTTCCACGCTGTCTCAACACGTCCCGCAATCCCTCCTCGACAAGTGCTCGCAAGGTTGCCCCCTCTCTCCGTGCCTGAGCTTTCGCCTCGATCAGCAAGGCATCGGCAATATCGATGGTCGTCTTCATATGGGTACCCATACCACCACGGGCAGTCGGCGTCAACATGGTGGTCATGGACGTACAGGGACGAACAGGCGCGAGCCTGCCCCCCTCGTCGTGCGGCGAGGGCTTAGAGCCCGGGGTCGCTCGGCGGCTGCTGGATCGAGGCGCCGGGCTGGCTGTAGCCGGCGGTCTGGCGGGCCTGGGCCTCGGCGAACTCGCGCTGGGCGCGGTCGACGGACTGGACGACCTGGAGCGGATCGGCGACGCCCTCGAAGCGGAAGCCGTCGGAGTCGGCGCCCGCGGTGTCGAAGTCGACGGTCCCGACGCGCAGCATCCGCTCGATCACCGACTGCTCGGTGTTGACGTTCTGCACGCGCTCAAGTCTCGCCTCCTGCGTCTTGCGAGCGATGATGCCGCGCTTGATGTGCAGGCGGCGGTTGGTGATCGTGTAGGTCGTCGCCATCCGCCAGACGTAGCCACCGACGATGACGAGCACGATCAGAACGATCCCGACCACGACGAGCATCGACGTGTCGGCGCCGTCGCCGGCGACGCTGGCGATGCCCGCGTAGGCGGCGAGCAGGACGACCGCGCCCAGCACGCCCTTGAGATAGAAGGCGAGCGTCGCGCGCCAGGAGGGGTGGCCCTCGAAGACCGCGTTCTCACCCGAGGCGAGCTGAAGGGAGGCCATCGTTGGAGCCTAGCTCAGCCCGGCCCCGGAAAGAGAAAGGGCCCCGCCGAAGCGGGGCCCTTTGCGAAGCTTTGGCGTAGTGCCAGAAGCTAGGCCTGAATGACGTTGACCGCCTTCGGGCCCTTGTCGCCCTGCTCTGCGTCGTATGTCA
>Ga0190272_10000341_pt1 | contig 26022 bp, 23 predicted proteins | sample Popmic504T_FD_133746 | JGI IMG/M metagenome (GOLD analysis project Ga0190272, IMG submission 133746) | Populus adjacent soil microbial communities from riparian zone of Shoshone River, Wyoming, USA - 504 T | ecosystem: Environmental > Terrestrial > Soil > Riparian zone | place: USA: Wyoming...
AAATCCAAAGCTCCACTAGGACGTAATACTTGCTAGTGGTCCTTTGATTCTAACATTCGCAAGAGAGCCCGCCGCACAGGGATGCGAATGTTAGAATCGGACCACTAGCCGTCGAGATACGGGATGATCCGCTCGACCACGCGGTGCGGTGAAAGCCGCCGCATGCCGTCCGGCGCAAGACGGCCGTCGTCCGGCAGGATGGCGTGGATGTGACGCGAGTAGGTGAGCACCTTGTTGGTCGCAAAGAACCCGAACGCGGGCGTCCCGACCGCCGCCGCAATATTCATGGGACCGGAATTCGGGCCCACGAACAGGTCCGCATGTTTCATCAGCGCGGCCGACTCGATCAGGCTGAGGTCGCATGCATTGATCGTGGTCGCGCCTGACGTCTTTTCGATGAGATCTGCCGCGAAAGAGCCGCTCGCCGGTCCGCCGATCAGGAAAATCGTTCCGCGCGTACGCCGCCGCACGGGCTCCAGGAAGGCGATCCATTGCGCGGGCGACCAGTCCTTCTCGGGGATCGACGCGCCGAGGCCGACCACGGTCCAGGGCCGTGCCTGCGTTGCGAAGCGTTCGCCGACTGCCCGGACGACGTCCGCCGGCAGGTTCAGGTTCGGCTCGGTCGTCTCCAGCGCCACACCGACCTGTTCGAGCACCGCGACCAGGCACTCGATCGGATACACCTCGTCGTAGCTCGGATCGAGGCCCGGGTTCGTGATGAGTAACCGCTGGCGCCGAATGCCCATGCCGAAGCGCTGCGGAACGCGCGCGAAGAACGCGGCGAGTGCAGGCCTTACCGTCTTGTCGAGAATCCAGACCGTTTGCGGGCGCAGCTCGCGCAGCATGCGCGTGAGCCGCACAAGCTGAAACACACGCACGAGTTCGCTCCCGCCGTGTTCGAAATACAGCGTTTGGGCCACGCATGTTTCGGCCTGCAAGAGCTCCGCGCCGCGGCTCGACGGGGGCGTCAGGAACGTGATGGCACGCTCGGGAGTTGCGGCCGCAATCGCGCGAATGAACGGCAGGTGCCAGATCACGTCGCCAATGCCACGTTTGGCCTGGATGATAACTGTCGATGTCACGTTGATTAGCGCGCGGAAGGTTGCGAGAACCGCGTTGTAAGCGGCTCGTGACGGTCAATCAATGCGCACCGACCTGTTCGATTTTCCCCTCCCGCCCGAGCGGATCGCGCTACGCCCCGCGCGGCCGCGCGATGCCGCGCGGCTGCTCGTGGTGCGGCCGGGCGGCGTGTTGGATGATCGCGTCGTGCGCGAACTGCCCGATTTGCTCCAACCCGGCGACCAGCTCGTGGTCAACGACACCCGCGTGATCCCGGCGAGCCTGCATGGGCGGCGCATCGGGCGCGGGCCCGAGACGCGCATCGAGGCGAATCTCATAAAGCGGCTCGATGGCTCGCGCTGGAGCGCATTCGTGAAGCCCGCAAGGCGGCTCAGCGAGGGCGACGTGGTGCGGTTCGGCGACGAGGGAAAGGTTTGCTTCCTCGGTCAACTAGACGCGACTGTGGAAACGAAAGGCGAGGGCGGCGAAGTGACGCTTGCGTTTGCGTTTCACGGGGCCGTGCTGGATCAGGCGATTGCCGAGCGCGGCGACATGCCGTTGCCGCCCTACATTGCGTCGCGCCGCGCTGCCGACGATGAGGATCGTCGCGACTACCAGACGCTGTTCGCGCACGATGAGGGCTCAGTCGCGGCGCCGACCGCCGGACTGCATTTCACGGACGATCTGGTGGAGCGGCTGAAGGCGCGCGGCATTGGGCTGCATACCGTGACGCTGCATGTCGGCGCCGGCACGTTCCTGCCGGTGAAGACCCAAGACACGGCCGATCACAGGATGCACGCCGAGTACGGCGTCGTCACCGAGGCGACAGCCACCGCGCTCAATGCGGCGCGCGCGGCCGGCGCCCGGATCGTGGCGGTCGGTTCGACCTCGCTGCGCCTGCTCGAAAGCGCCGCGGCCGCGGACGGCACGATCCGGCCGTTCGCTGGCGAGACCGCGATCTTTATCACGCCGGGTTACGAGTTCCGCACCGTCGACGTCATGCTCACCAATTTTCATCTGCCGCGCTCGACCCTGTTCATGCTGGTCGCGGCGTTCTCCGGCCTCGACACCATGAGGCGCGCTTATGCCCACGCCATCGAGGCCGGCTACCGCTTCTACTCCTACGGCGACGCCTGCCTTCTTTTTCGCGGATAAACTTGAATCTTAATTCCGCAAAATCCGCTTACCCACAATAACGCTGCGGCAATCGCCCTGCTGCAAACGTGCCTGCACTCAGGGGGCATGGGCAGAACAAGGTGGAAGGAGTTTTCTATGATTCACGAATACGCTGCCATCGACCCGATGGCGCTGCTGTTTCCGTCGCGCATCTACATCTCGCTGTCTGAGAAGCTGCACCCGCACGTGCCGAAATCGATCGAGATCAAGGAGGCGGTGGGCCGGCTTACGCCGGAGGAGCGGCTCTATATCCTGCAGCGCGCACGGGTGCTGTCGCATTACAGCAAGGCGGTGGAGGAGGCGGTCGCCGGGATGAAATAGACCGCCCTTGCATCGCTGGATTTCATGATATGGACGCGGCCGGAGGACCTCCGGCCGCGCATGTCTCACGCCCCCTTCAGCTTTCGCCTCCTCGCAACCGACGGCGCGGCGCGCCTCGGCGAGATCGCGACCGCGCACGGCGTGGTGCGGACGCCTGCCTTCATGCCCGTCGGCACGCAGGGCACCGTCAAGGGCGTGCACGCCGCGACGGTGCGCGCGGGCGGCGCCGATATCCTTCTCGGCAACACCTATCACCTGATGCTGCGGCCCGGCGCGGAGCGCATCGCAGCGCTTGGCGGCCTGCATACCTTCATGAACTGGCCATACCCGATCCTGACCGACTCGGGCGGGTTCCAGGTCATGTCGCTGTCGGCCTTGCGCAAGCTCGACGAAGGCGGGGTCACGTTCCGCTCGCACATCGACGGCGCGATGGTCGCTCTGTCGCCCGAGCGCGCCATCGAAATCCAGAACCTGCTCGGCGCCGACATCGTGATGCAGCTCGACGAATGCCTGAAGCTCCCCGCCACGCGCGCCGAGATGGAGCGTGCCATGCGGCTGTCGCTGCGCTGGGCCGAGCGCTGCAAACGCGCGTTCGAGGGCGCAGGCCCGGGCCGGGCGCTGTTTGGGATCGTGCAGGGCGGAGACGATCCGGCGCTGCGCGTCGAGAGCGCCCGCGCGCTCGTCGATATCGGCTTTCCGGGCTACGCGATCGGCGGGCTCGCGGTCGGCGAGCCGCAGGCGGTGATGCTCAAGGTGATCGACGAAACGGAGCCGGCGCTGCCGGCCGACAGACCGCGCTACCTGATGGGCGTCGGCACGCCGGAGGATCTGCTTGAATCCGTCGCGCGCGGCATGGACATGTTCGACTGCGTGATGCCGACCCGCAATGGCCGCCACGGGCTTGCGTTCACGCGCTACGGCGCGATCAATCTGCGCAACGCGCGCCACGCCGCCGACCCGCGCCCGCTCGATGCGGAAAGCCCATGCGAGGCGGCGGGCACCTATTCGCGTGCCTACCTGCATCATCTGACGCGCGCCAACGAGATGCTCGGTCCAATGCTGCTCTCGGAGATTAACCTCGCCTACTACCAGGAACTGATGGCCGGCATGCGGGCGGCCATCGCGGCTGGGCGGTTCGCGGATTTTCGCGCCGAGACGCGCGAGGCATGGGGGCGCGGCGATATCCCTGCGCTCAACGCGTAAGACCCCTCGACGCGCCTTCGGCTGGCCCCCGCGCCGTCGATGCATTGTCACGGGCGGGTCGTGTAGTGTTGGAACGGGGAGCGAGGGCCGTCCATGAGCGTCATCAACTGCGTCTCCTATGAGGCTGGCCACCGTCGCGGCGACGTCGATCTCGCGCAGGCGTGCGCGGCGGACGCGGACGGCTGTTTCATCTGGGTCGGGCTGCACGAGCCGAACCAGGAATTGCTGCGCACCGTGCAGCAGCGCTTCGGCCTGCATGACCTGGCGATCGAGGATGCGCTGCTCGCGCACCAGCGGCCCAAACTCGAGATCTATGGCGACTCGATCTTTGTGGCGCTGCGCACCGCGCAATTGGTCGACCGCAAGCTTCAGTTCGGCGAGACGCACATCTTCGCCGGGCGCGGCTACGTTGTGACCGTGCGCCACGGCTCGACCACGGCCTATCGCGAGGTGCGGGCGCGCTGCGAAAACGCGCCGAAGATGCTGGCGATGGGCGAGAGCTTCGTCGTCTATTCGGTAATCGACTTCATCGTGGACAACTATTTGCCGGTCCTGCACGCGCTGGAAACCGAGGCAGACGCGCTCGAAGAGGAAGTGTTCGCCCACAAGAGCGACCGGACGGACGTCGAGCGGATCTATGAGCTGAAGCACGAGTTGCTCTTGCTGCGCCGCGCCGCACAGCCGCTGCAGGAGGTGTGCAATCGCATCATGCGGTTCGACGTGCCGCTGATCGATCACGCGATGAACGACTATTTCCGCGACATTCAGGACCATGTGATCCGGGTGGTCGAGGGCATCGACAATCTGCGCGACCTGCTCAACTCGGCGCTGGAGGCGAACCTGCTGCTCGTTTCATTAGCGCAAAACCAGGTCACCAAGAAGCTCACCGGCTGGGCCGCCATCCTTTCGATCCCGCTGGGGATTGCGTCGATCTACGGCATGAACTTCAAATGGATGCCCGAGCTCGAACTGCCTTACGGCTACCCCACCGTGATGGCGTTCATGGTCGGGCTGTGCGGTTACATGTTCTACCGCTTCAAGCGGGCAGGCTGGCTTTAGCGCCGCGCTTAGGCGTCCTCGAACGCCTCGAATTCGTGCGCCTTGCGGAAAGCATGGCCGCACGACTCGCAGACCCAATGATTGTGCACGAGGCTTGCACTGACGTGCTCGGCCAGCAATGGCGCGAGCAGCGTGTCGCCGCATTGCGGGCAGGACGGCAGCCGGACAGGCCGGCCACTGGGAGACGCCTTACAGATCGCGTTTTGCAGTGTCATGGCGAAGTCTCCGTGCGCGGCTGCTTCTTCTTCTTCTTCTTCTTCTTCTTCTTCTTCGACGTCCTCACATGACCAAGGGTATGCGGCGTGAGCATGGCACTCGAATGAAACTTTCGTGAAGCGCCGTGCGCGCAGTTTTTCATTCAAAAAAAGAGAAAAATCTCCAATGCCGCCGCGGTGCAACGCCACATGAAGCCGTCTCACGCACGTACAAACGAAAACCGCCGGGCGCTGGCCCGGCGGTCTTGTCGAAACTTTGTCAGTCGCGGCTAGCGGCGTGAACGGCCGGTGCCGGCATCCCAGTGCGGATTGGCATCGAACGCCGCCTTCGCGATCCAGCCACCGATGATCGGGAGGACGCAGTCCGCGGTCATCATGAACACTTCGCTCGACCTGAGCTCGCGATTCTCGTTGGCGCTGACCAGCAGGCCGCCGATGATCGGACTCAGCGCGAAGCACCCGACCGTGGTCAGGCCGTACCACTTGAGCGAACGCGGGCTGTCGAAGCGGGCGCAGCGGCTAAAGTTGCTGTTGCAGATCGCCGAATAGTAGGCGGCGGTCATGCCGAGGCCGGCGATGATTTGCCCCGCCTGCACGTTCGGGCTGCGGTCCTTGAGCAGGAAGGCGTTCGCGGTACTCGCCTGCGCCACGAGGCCAAGCGTCGCAACGGCTGTTGCCAGAGCGATAAGACTTTTCTTCATAACTCCCCCCAATCGCTGGAGTCTTCGCGCGTCTGAGGGGCGCGCAGTCCCATCCAGTGGCAGTCTTGTTTTGAAGGTGCGCCAGAACACGCGGCGCGTTACGGATTCGCACGCTAGCGGCGCATGGTTAACGGTTCAAACTTATACGCCGCGGAGGAACCAGATTCCGCCGCACCTGTGGCGCTTTCGCCACAAATTCGGGCATCGCTGGGGACAAGTCGGGCGGCGAACCGCAAGGGGCCGCACAAAGCCTCGCGATGAGCTGCCGCGGCTGCGGTCGGCTGCGGTCATGCCTTCGGGTCAATTCAACCGTGCGTCAAAATCCCAGTGACATCAAACGCTTGGCATAAGATGCTTGGCACCGGGAGCTGATTCGCGAAGCGGAGGACGATGCAATGCCATCGCCTGCAAATCCCAAGGCCTCATTGGGCGACCCGTTCCTGCTGCCGGTATGCGACTGCGGCGGGCCGATGAACCTTGCCAGCCTCGAGCCGCACCCGATGCGGGCTGATCTCGAGCTGAAGACCTACAAGTGCCAGCAGTGCGCCCGACAGCAGGTGTTCACCGTGCAACGTCGCGCGGCGAAGATCGGCGATTACCCGCGATAATCGATGATGGTGAGCGCGCCGGGATTCGAACCCGGGACCCTTTGATTAAAAGTCAGGTGTCGTGCGCGCGCGTAACCATTCTATCCACAACATAGAAACCATTGCGTAGTGCAGGTTTCTGCAATGTTGTATGCTGTGATCGGTTCTGGAAATTTCAGGACAATTCTCCGATCTGTGTTACCCCGGTGTTACCCCGGCAGCATTCCAGGATGTGCGGTGTGCCAACAAAAAATCTCACCGATCTCTTCTGTGAACGAGTGAAGCCACCAGCCAGCGGCCGTGCGGAATACTTCGACGCAAACTTCGGTGGATTGGCACTGCGCGTCACCGATAGCGGGCACAAGAGCTTTTCAGTGCACTATCGAATGAACGGGAAGCTGCGCCGTTACACGTTGGGCCAGTTTCCGGCGATGAAACCGGCTCAAGCTAGGCGAGAGGCTAGTGCGGTACTCGAGCTTGCGCGGGCAGGGGCCGACCCGACCGCCGCAAAGAAGGCCCTGCGCTATACAAGGCCGCCCGAGGCGGACACGTTCAAAGCGATAGCTGAAGACTATCTCGCCCGGCACATGGCGAAGAACACTGCGGCGGCTACCTTTGTTGAGGCCAAGCGAACACTAGATTGCGACGTTCTGCCGAAATGGGGCGCGCGCCCGATTGCAACAATTACCCGCCGCGACGTCATCGAGCTGATTGACGGAATTTCGGGGCGCGGCGCCCGGATTCAAGCCAACCGCGTGCAGGCTCGCTTGAGAGCTATGTTCAATTGGGCCGTCGAAAAAGGCCGGCTGGATGTCTCGCCGATGGAAGGCATGAAGCTGACCACGAAAGAGCGACCGCGCGATCGCGCATTGTCGGACTCCGAAATTCGATGGCTGTGGGCAGCGATCGACGAGGTCGGCTGGCCATTTGGCGGCCTTACCAAGCTACTGTTACTCACCGCGCAGCGGCGCGACGAAGTCGCCGGCATGGAGTGGTCGGAAATTGACCTGGACAAGCGGACTTGGACTCTGCCGCGCGAGAAGGCAAAGAATAATCGCGTTCACGAGATCCAGCTTTCGGAAGCCGCGATTTCGGTGCTGGAGTCCCTTCCACGCATCGGCACCAGATACGTGTTCACAACAACAGGTGACGTGCCGATTGCGGGTTTCTCGCGTGCAAAGCGACGAATCGATGCGGCAATGATCACCGCGCGCCGGAAGGAGCTTAGCCTAGTCGGACCAGACAGTGAGCACCGCAAGATGCGTGGTTTGCCGAACAGATCCCTGCCGGTCGACGTCCCAAATTGGACGTTTCACGATCTCAGGCGCACCGCAGCGACCGGGATGGCGCGGCTCAACATTGCGCCGCACGTCGTCGATAAGGTTCTGAATCATGTGAGTGGAACGATTCGCGGCGTCGCCGCTGTCTATAACCGCTTTGATTATTTGAATGAGCGGCGACAGGCGCTCGACCTTTGGGGCCGCTTCGTAATCGGCCTCACCCAGTCGGCTCTGCCTATCGTGGTAGCTCTTAGGGCGTGAGGCTGCGATGGCCGTGCACGATGTTCTCAGCATGGCGCTGTCCCGTGGAGGGCGTCTTTTCCCGCATTTTGACTATTCGTCGGACCAATGGACGAAGATTGAAAAAGAAATAGTCCGATTGGATCCCGCTTATGAGGTGAGAGAAGAGCCTCGCGCAACGCTTTGCACAGCAGCTTCCACATACTTCCGTGAGTTAGCGAACAAACAAAGGATCCCGGAGATTCAACACGAACGGAAGCAAAAAATCCGACGTTGGCAAAGAGCTGAAAGACTAACGGAGGCGTTGATATCGGAATTCCGGTTTTTTGAGTGGGAGGAACGCGGGAATCTTCCTCCTGGGTACAAGGCCTATGATGAGGAGTTGATCGCTTTGTTGAAGGTGAAGCTAACTGTGCACGGTATCCTAGATCATCTAAATCGAAAACTTGATCCTGCCTTTCCCCGGTGCACACCAAAAGATGCGTTTCGATTTTCTGTCCTCCAGACGTGGACGAAACTCGGCGGCAAGCTGAGGTTCTCCCGACATCCGATAAGCGGAAGCATGACGGGTCCACTTGTGAGGTTTTTTTCAGCAGTCACGGAACCAGTGTACAGCGGGTCGCCGGAAAGCTTGCCTGCGATCCTACGGCGGTATGAGGCATACGAGACTGCCCGTACAAAATGGCGCGCAGCTACTGCATCGTCCAACAACGTAGCTTAATGGTGAAATGGTGGCATGCGCTTCTGATGATGGCGCCCATTAAATTGGCTTAGCGCTAGGGTACTTTTTTTTGAATTGCCAATGCTTTCCCCATTGTTGGCCCCTGCTAAGGCGGCTCACTGTCGCGTGAATGTTCGCGCGAATTCAAACGGAGTCGATTATGGCAAAGAGAGCTAAGTTCAGGGCGCGATTGTGCATCGCTGAAGGCGTCTCGCCCGCGGAACTGGATGCGATAAGCTATATTCCCGGGCCGAAGCTGCGCGAGATGCTGGGCATCAGCGCCGTGACGCTATGGCGGTGGTGCCACGACGGAAAATCCGACTTCCCGAAGCCGAAGAAGATCAACGATCGCCTCTATTTTCCGCGCGCGCAGGTATTGGCCTGGCTCGATCGGCAGCCGGGGGACGTTCGAACTGGTGATCCGGCCGCAGTGTGATCGGCGCGCTTCCGGCCCGCCGGCAATGGCGGCGAAGCATCGCGCGGGCGCCGGCTGGCCTGTTTACGTTCGTGTCGAGTTTTGTTGTGTGAGGTGTCGCATCGCGCCGCCGGTGGCGCATCTCCACCCCAATACGCCATGCCGAAACGAGCAACAGATGACGGTAACACGCGACGAACTTGCCGCAGCTCAGCGCGCGATCGCGCTTGCCCCGCAGCCCGAGAAATATCGGGTGCTCGAGCGCGAGGCTATGTCAATCGGAACCCTGGTGCAGAGTGGGAAAGTCGAGATGGCCGAGGCGGTCGATGCGCTCTGCCATGCCGGCCTCAATAATGGACTGAGTCGAGCAAACGTCGAGCACATTGTCGGAAGAGGCCTGCAGGGGATCGTAACGCTCACGCGATCGGCAGCAGAGCGCGGTGCCGATGTTATCACCGGCGTCGGGACCGCGGCGGCGTTGCAGCGTCGCGACTTCGCGCCGCTCAAATTCGTCGTCCAGGAGGTCCTGCCTGAAGGCCTGACGCTGCTGGCGGGCGCGCCGAAGATCGGAAAGTCTTGGCTCGCCTTAGACATGGCGATCGCGGTTGCAGCCGGCCACTTTTGCTTGGGGGATCGGTGCGTTGATCAGGGCGAGGTCCTGTATCTCGCGCTCGAAGATGGGGAGAGGCGGCTGCAGCGCCGCCTCCGGAAGTTGATACCCGAGCACGAGTCCTGGCCGGCGTCGTTTCACTTTGCAACCGAGTGGCCGAAGGCCGAGGAGGGCATCGCGAGGATCGAGCAGTGGTGCGGCGCATGCTTAACGCCGCGCTTGGTGGTGATCGACGTACTCGAAAAATTCCGTCGTGCCTCGTCGGACAGGAATGTGTATGCGCGCGACTACGGAGATCTGTCACCACTGCAAAAGCTCGCGACCCAGCGCTCGGTCGCGATCCTCGTGGTGCATCACACCCGCAAAGGCGCGTCCGACGCCACGGTGGAAAGGATCTCGGGAACGCTCGCGCTGCCCGGCGCAGCCGACGCCTACTTGGTTCTCGATCGCGGCAGCTCAGGGGCGACGCTAATCGGTAGCGGGCGCGATGCCGGGGATGTCGATCTCGCCGTTCAGTTCAACCGCGACACCTGCCGCTGGACCGTACTCGGGCACGCGGCGGACATTCGGCGGGCAAGCGAACGCGGGAGGGTGCTCGACTTCCTCCATGGTGAGGCCGCCGGTGTCGGGCCCAGCGACGTGGCGGCGGAACTGGGGCTTTCCCCGGCAAACGCCAAACAGCTACTCCGTCGAATGGCGAAGGCTGCTGAGGTCGTTCGGATTGGGCGCGGCCTCTACTTCCATCCCGAGCGTGTCACCTCTGTCACCTTGTCACCTTCGCAAAAAAGAGCTGCTGGCATGGGTGTAGGTGACGGTGGTGACAAGGTGACAGAGGTGACACCCCCCGCGTGGCAGCTACCGCTGCTCTCCGTACGAGACGGCTCAGGATGACTGGGGAGCGACTATTTCGGGCTGCCGAACCTCACCGGCCATCGAATCGTTGCCCGGAGGCTTCGGCGTGCGCCGCACTCGAGCTGAGCCGGCGCGGCCGGCGTACTCGATCGTCAACTTCGAGTTTCGGGACCAGTACGCGCGCGCGTCATGGGGTATTACGATTTCGGCGATCTGGACGAACCTAGGTTTGAATTTAATCAAAGAAATCAAACGCGGTCCGAGCGCCGATGCTCCGCCAGGGCGTCACCGTCATGTCCGGGTCTCCAGCCGCATCGTCCGCGTTGAACGAAAAGGTGGTCTTAAGCCACGCGAAATAGGTTCGTTGCGGCCGTTGCGCGACCACCGCATGTCAGTGCGCCATCAGGTTATCATTGGATAGCCAACGAATGTGTCCTTCGCTTACTGCTTACATTCCAATCAGTCGGCGTGCCTTGCGAAGAGCGCTGCCCAGGTGTGGCGCGAAAACTCGCACCGGCGGAAAGTGCCTGGTCAGGGCCGAGCCCGGCAAGGCTCGCTGCCGCTTCCACGGGGGTCTTTCCACCGGACCGAAAACCGAGCAGGGCAGGGCCCGAATTGCAGAGGCTCAGCGCAAACGCTGGGGAGCTTATCGAAACAGCGTGAAGCCGACAGATCACCCAAACTCCCTCTTTGGGTGGCTCTCCGACGACGACTGAAGAGCTGTCCGAAGCTGATCGAGGAGGAGTTTCCGCAGCAGTACGCGCGCGCACGCGTCATGGGGTGTTAGAACGGATGCAACGCCTCCATCGGGCGTCGATCTATGATCTAAAATAGACGGGATTTAGATGGCACGCGGCGAGAAGACCGGCGGGGGCGGGTAAGGTCTCGCAACAAGGCAGCATCGAAACCAGGCTCACCCCGCGAGAAACAAAGACCGCGGCCAACGCCGCCGGCATACCGTCCCCTCGAGGCGCTGCCGATGAGGTGCGGTTTGCGGACCAGTACGCGCGCGTGCGCGTCATGGGGTGTTAGAGAAAGAAGGACGGCGATTTGTGCCGGGCAATCGGCTACCCGTTCCGGACGCGGCCCGCGGTTGTCACGCACATTGTAATACCCATCCCCTCCACCGCCTCGGGGCGGGTGACAATCGCAGCGCCGACCTCCTGTCGGTCGAACAGCTGGCCTCACCGGCTAACCCACTGAGTTTCATGTAAGGACTAGCCGGCCCGCGATCACCGTGCCGCCTCGGGTTACGCCGGGGCAACCCGGCGCCATCGCGACGGGCAGGGCGTTGGATCCCTTTGATTTCCTTTAGTCGAGCGAGTTCTTGCGATCGCACCGCCCAAGCTGGCCTCAACCGCTAACCTATTGATTTTCATGGAACGACTAGCCGGCCTCGATCACCGCGCTCGCCTCGGGTTACACCCGGGCAACCCGGCGCCATCGCTACGGGCGGAGCGTTGGATGCCTGTGATTTCCTGTAGTCGATCGAGTTCTTGCGATCGCACCGCCCAAGCTCCCTCTGCGCTCCTTCATTCCCGCGCGAGGACGTCACCCTCACTGGCGCCATAGATCGCCGATATCACCAGAGCAAAAACCAACCCTCCTTGCGCGCTTTCAAACGACGCCGCCGACGTGTCTACGAATAGGCCGACCACCACAAAGAACACCGAGAATACCGCCATCATGCGGCCAAACGCGCCCCAGAACTCGGTGAAGAAAATGTGCCAGCGGTAACGTGGGGGAGGGGTCCGCGAGAGTGTCATAGAGCGCTCACCGCTGCAGTGCCGGATTTTCTGCTCGTTGCCGGCTGTAGATCGTGCCCAACAGGAGCGCGGCCGCCTCTTGAGGCCCCTGGGCTCCTTGTAGGGCGACAAGGAGGTTTTCCTCCTGCTCCTCAGGTTCGGGACCGTCGGGATGATCCAGGATCCAACCCATCGCGTTCGCGGGCACCCATCCGAATAAGAGGTCGACCTGCATTTGGAGGGCGTAGCGATGGCCACTCGGCCATTCGCCGTTCACGCCATTCTCCAGTCCCCACCCCGCGAGGGTAAGGAGGTGGAGGTAGTGTGGTTGCGCGTCGCCTCTGGCCCGCGCTCGCATCAGCCAATGATGCGCGATCCGGTTTAGCCGATGGTCGTTCTCCGGAAGAACAGACGTCATTGGGAGCTTCTATGGCGGCCAGGACAGTCGCTGAATGTAACTTAAAAGCGGTCGCCTTAAAACCGTCAATGCGCCGAGATCGCGTTCGTGAAAAGGACGCACAAGGGACCGCTGCGGGACGTCTTGGCGAAGAACATGCGCCGGCTCCGCGCCGAGCTGGGGCTGAGCCAGGAAGCGCTCGCACACGAATGTGGTCTCAACAGAACGTACCTGAGTGGCATTGAGCGATCTGAGCGCAACGTTTCGATCGACAACATTGCCAGGATCGCGAAGGGTTTGCGGGTCGAGGCAGCAAGGCTGCTTCGCGACGCCTGATGCGCACCTCTCACGTCATTTGCGTTCGAGGCCGTTCGCGCACGTCCCCGCGGGCACGGTTGCTACACGCGAGTGCGCGTGCACCAGCCCCCGAACTATCGCGAGCGAATTCACCTTGACAGCCCGCATCACCGCGGAACCGCGTTAGATACATAAGTCTTTGGACAATCGTTGATTTTACGTTTTGCCCGCTCGGTCATGTGGTGGAATCTGTCAAGGTCCGGTCAAGGTAACCCGTCGGCTGAGAGCGTCCGTCCCCCGGTTGAAGATGGAGGCAGTCAGCTAGGCTTGTCGTGGGACCTTGAGCACGGTTGAGCCGCTAGGCCGCTTGGAGCCAGCCTTCTGACAGAAGGCGATTATACGCCGCTTTGATATGCGCGGGTTTCATGGCTTCGCGCTTGCGATCGCTCCATTCCTGAACTCCGCGAACAATCTCGTCGTATCCGCCTGTTGGCGTCTTGGCGGCGACCCAATGCACCGTTGCAAGCAATTCCATCCCATACGGCGTCTCGAAGCCGTCAATCAAACGGGCGATCCGCTCAACTCGTTGCGAGGTTTCGCGGTCTTCCTGCGATACAAGAAACGCCTCGGCCTCTTGAAGTGCCGAACCTATAATCGTGATTTCAGAGGGCTTGGTTCCGTCACCGACGCCGCACAGATACGCGCCGCTCATCGCCGTCAACACATGACGAAGGGCAGGGGTGTACGGCCCGTATGTGTGCTTTACGAATTTCAGCGTTCCGAGATTCTGCCCCGCCTCCGCGAGGAAATAGGCAAGCTTCTGCACCTCGAGCTGACTGAGTGGATAGCGCATCTCGCGATAGATCGAGAGCACCTTCAGGATTGCAGCACGTCCAGGCGTCATCTTCGGCATTTGGGCCTCGGGGGCGAGTTCTCGGACACCCTCGACATTGCTAGGCGCGAAAAGGCGCACGTCAACGTCGGGCAGTTCTCTGAATGCCTTTTCAATTCGCGGCCGAACCTCGTTCCAATCAAGTCCCCCGTTTCCGCAACCGAGCGGCGGGATCGCAATCGATCGAACGCCCAAGTGTTTGACCTGCGCGACGAGATCGACGAGTCCGCTTTCAATATCAGACATCCGCGACGGCTGCCGCCAATGCCGTTTGGTTGGAAAATTGATGATGAGCTTCGGCTCGACCAGCCCGCCATTGTCGAAGACGAACATCTTGCCGGGGACGACTTCGTTCCGCTTACAGGCCGCTTCGTAGGCCTTCGCATTGGCAGGCCACTTGCGCTTGAATTGGAGCGCAATGCCCTTGCCCATGACGCCAACTGTGTTGACCGTATTGACGATCGCATCGACGCGCTGCTCCAGCAGATCGCCCGTCGTGTTTTTGATCGGCATCGAGAAACCCTTGGTCAGAAGTACCAGCCCCGCACCACTCGCACGGTTGGGTTCCAGCCGGTCCCAGCTAGCGCGGCCCGAATCCGCGCTTCCCCCTCTGTAGTCCTTACGCCAATCTCGGATATAGCGGCAATCGGCAGCTGTTGATGGACGAGGAACTCAGTCTGCCGGCTTTCTTGGCGACTTACGTGATGTGGGCTGCTGTGGCGATTATTCCAGTACTTACAATATCCTTCCAAGCATGGCGGCTCGAAGAAGATACGCCATTGAATTTCGTCGAGCTTTCCGAGGTCGTCGAAGAACCGGGCATAATCAAGCGCGGCGTGGATGTCTGAGAATACGAATCGCTGCCCGTCCGCGTGGACCGTCTGCGCATGCGAAACGAGATGGACGATGTCGTCTTGCCGATAGGCGACATCGGGAACGTTTCCGTTGTTGATCGTGAAAAGCATTGGAGAGCGGGGCGCGAAGTAAAACGGCACGTAGTCGTGCAGGGTGCCTCCTGGGGCGATCGGAATAGCTTTGACGGCTCGGCGGCCCTGGATCTGTCCGTAAGCGATATTCGCCGCGACAAGGCCTCGCTCGGTAGCCAAGCGTTTTGACACAAGTGCGCCGGCAGCCGCGATCGCTGCTAGATTGTCGATCGCCGTGATATGAAAAATGGGTGTAGGCTCGGGATACAAGGGCACGCAATCCGCCTCCTGAAGGGCGGACATCCAAGGTACCCCCGCTTGACAATGTTTGTTATATAGCAAATATAACAAATATGACAGACAAGCAAGCTATTCCCGCTATCCTCCGTTCGATCCGCGCCAAACTCGACCTAACTCAGGAGCAGCTTGCAGAGCGGCTCGGCGTGTCGTTCGCGACCGTAAACCGGTGGGAGGGTGGCACCAACCCCCAGAAGGCTGCTCGGGAGACTATAGCGGCGCTTGCCGCTGAGGCCGGTGTTGACGGGACTGCGGATGTGGGATCGTCCGGCGAGCCTGCAGCGGGAATTACACGCCGGCGCCGCGGCGGCGGTGCAGCAGCCCCCACCACGAAGCCCATGGAGCAGATGCTCTGGGACGCGGCGTGCTCGATCCGGGGCGAGAAGGACGCGCCCAAGTTCAAGGACTATCTACTGCCGCTTCTGTTCCTGAAGCGGCTTTCGGATGTGTTCGATGACGAGATCGCCCGGCTCGCCGAAGACTACGGCGACCGCGACACCGCGCTTGAAATCGCAGAGAGCGACCATTCCCTCCTGCGGTTCTATCTCCCGCCTGAGACCCGATGGGCCGCGATCAGCGGACGCGAAAGCTGCGAATGGCCGCTCGACGAAAAAGGCCAGAGCACAAAGCCGAAGGATATCGGCGAGCACCTGACGAAGGCTGTGCGCGCCGTCGTCAAACAGAACCCCATGCTGTCCGGCGTGATCGATGTCGTTGACTTCGCGGCAGAACGCAACGGCGAGCGCGATATCAACCCGGCCAAGCTGCGCCTCGTCGTCGAGACGTTTTCCGATCCGCGCTATCGCCTGGGGCTTGCCGATGTGCAGCCGGATTTCCTCGGGCGCGCGTACGAATATCTACTGCGCAAGTTCGCCGAGGGCTCGGGGCAGAGTGCAGGTGAGTTTTTCACACCGACGGAGGTCGGCTTCCTGATGGCGCACATTATGCGGCCTCGCCCCGGCGAGGATTGCCACGACTACGCCTGCGGCTCGGCGGGCCTGCTGGTGAAGCTCCAACTTGTCGCGCGCGAACTCGACCCGACGGCCAAGGTGCCATTGAAGCTCACGGGCCAGGAACTTCAGGCCGAAAGCTACGCCGTCGCGCAGATGAACGGCATCATCCACGACATGGAAATCGAGATCGCCCGCGGCGATACGATGATCAATCCGAAGTTCCGCACCAATGAAGGCAAGGTGCGCGGGTACGACATCGTCGTCGCCAATCCGATGTGGAACCAGCCCTTTACACCAGGTGTGTTCGCCAACGATCCATTCGATCGCTTTCGCGCCACTGGCGGCGTGACCACCGGCAAGGGGGACTGGGCGTGGCTTCAGCATACACTCGCATGTCTCAACGATCATGGCCGCGCGGCCGTGGTACTCGATACCGGAGCGGTTACGCGCGGCTCTGGCTCGAAGAACGAGGACAAGGAGCGCAACATCCGCAAGTGGTTTGTCGATCACGACCTGATCGACGGCGTGATCCTGCTCCCGGATAACCTCTTCTACAACACCAGCGCCGCTGGCGTGATCGTGGTGCTGAACAAGCGCAAGCCCTCGGCGCGCAAGGACAGGATCGTGCTGCTAAACGCCAGCAAACGCCTGAAAAAGGGCAAGCCCAAGAACTATATTCCCGAAGATGCTATTCGCCCGCTGGCAGCCGCCTATCTCAAAGGCGAGCCTGTCGAGGCGGAGATTGCGATCATCACGAAAGCCCAGGCAGAGGAAGCCGACTACAATCTCAGCCCCAGCCGGTGGGTAGGCAACGTGGCCGCGGATGAACAGGACGACCTAGCGAGCATTCTCAACAAGTTCGAGGCGATAATTGCCGCCGAAGCCGACATCTCGCGCGATCTCGGCATCGCGCTCGCCAAGCTGCGCAAGGTCGCCCAATGACCGGGCTGACCATGCGCTTGTCTGACCTTTGTGACTTCGCTGGTGCGCAAGTCGATCCAGCAAGCCGCGCCGATGACACTTATGTTGGACTGGAGCACGTTGCTTCCGCGCGTTTTGTGAGGATTGGCGCCGGCAAGGCAAGCGACGTTCAAAGTTCAAAATATGCGTTTCGACCGGGCGATGTCCTTTATGGCAAGCTGCGTCCTTATCTCGACAAGGCCGCTCTTGCTGGCGACACCGGCATATGCACGACCGAGCTGCTCGTGCTCAGACCGAAAGCTGGCGTTGATCCCCGCTTCTTGGTTGGTGTTGTCCATGCACCTACTTTCGTAGAGCACGCGGTGGCTGGCACAACAGGAGTGCAGCATCCACGCACTTCATGGAACCATATTGCCGATTTTGAGATGCCTAATTTCGGCGCCGACGAGCAGACCAAGATCGCAAACATTCTGTGGGAGGTCCACGACGCCATAACAGCGATCGACGCCTCTATGAAGGCAGGGTCAGACCTCAAGCGCGCGGCGATGCGGGTAATGTTCACGCGCGGGCTTCGCGGCGAGGCGCAGAAGGAAACTGACATTGGCCTGGTCCCGGAGAGTTGGGAACCCACTCCTGCCGAGCAGGTTTTCAAACTTACAAGCGGCAAGACACGCCCGGACAACCTGATTCCAGGCCCAACGGCCGAGAAGCCTTACCCAGTTATGGGGGGGAACGGCACAATGGGATATTCGTCCGATTGGAATTTCGAAGCTGATCAGACGTTGGTTATTGGGCGAGTCGGCGAATATTGCGGGGCGGTTCATCTCGCCACTGGAAAAATTTGGATCACAGATAACGCCCTATATGCGAAAGATTGGCTGAAACCCACGGCGAACATTGGATTTGTTGCTGCGTTCCTGGAGTACTTTGACTTGAATCGTTTCAAGCGTATGGCAGGGCAGCCGCTAGTTACACAGGGTATGATCAACGAGCATAGCTTCCCGCTTCCTGACCCCGACGAACAGCGCGAGATCGTCGAAATCCTCGACGCCATCGACCGCAAGATCGATATGCACAAGCGTAAGCGAGCGGTTCTGGAAGATCTGTTCAAAGCCCTGCTGCACAAACTGATGACCGGCGAAATCCGCGTGGCCGATCTCGATCTGTCTGCACTTGCGAAGGCTCCCATTGACGGAGTTGCCGCATGAGCGACCTCAAGATCAGCGAAGCCGGCACCGTCCAGTTTCCGATGGTAAAGCACGCCGCCGAAATTGGCTGGACGGCACTCAAGCCGGAGATCGCCAAGCAGAAGCGTGGCGGCGAAGCCGGCATGCTGCTACGCGACGAACTCGAAGCGAAGCTGTCGGAGTTCAACCCGTGGCTTTCCGCCGACGCGGTGCGCTCGATCATCGAAACGCTCGAGGCGATCCCGGCGACCGTCGATGGCAACCGCGAAATGCTGATGTGGCTGCGTGGCGAACGCGGCTGGTACGACGAAGCCGAAAAGCGCCATCGCCGCGTTCAACTGCTCGACTTCGAGCACACCAACGCGAACGTGTTTCATGTCTCGTGGGAATGGGCGCTGAAGCCGCCCGCCCGCAAAGGCAACCGGGCGGACGTCATGTTCTGCGTCAACGGTGTGCCGGTCTGCATCGTCGAGCACAAGAATCCAAAGGACGGCGACGCCATCGAGCGCGGGATCAAGCAGCTTCGCCGCTACGAGATCGAGACGCCGGAGCTAATCGGCGCGCCGCAAATCTTCAACGTCACGCACCTGCTCGACTATTGGTATGGCGTCACCTGGAACGCGACCCGCCGCGAAATGGCGCGCTGGAAGCAGAGGCCGGATGAGGTTTATCGCTTCGCAGTGCAGGCCTTCTTCGAGCGTACGGATTTCCTGCGCACGCTCCAGCACTGGATACTGTTCTACGTTCAGGACAGCGAGACGCGGAAATCCATCCTCCGCCAACATCAACGCATCGCGATCGACAAGATCGTCGTGCGTTGCGCCGACCCGGCCAAGACGCGGGGGCTCGTCTGGCATACGCAGGGCTCTGGCAAGACGTTCACGCTGTTAACCGCGGCAAAGCTGATCCTTGAACAGAAGGAGCGGTTTCAGAACGGCACGGTGATCCTTGTCGTCGATCGCATTGAGCTTGAAGGACAGTTGAAGGGCTGGGTCGAGCGCGTGCTCGGCGAGATGCAGAACCAGGACATCGCCATCAAGCGGGTGGGTACAAAGGCAGAGCTTCAAGAGCTTCTCGACGCGGATTTTCGCGGCCTGATCATCGCCATGATCCACAAGTTCGAAGCAATCCGGAAGGACTCCTCCATCCGCGACAACATTTTCGTCTTCATCGATGAGGCGCACCGGTCCGTCGCCAAGGACTTGGGCACCTATCTCATGGCCTCGGTGCCCAACTCGACAATCATCGGCTTCACCGGCACGCCGATCGCTGAAACCGAACAGGGTAAGGGCACGTTCAAGATTTTTGGCGCCGAGGACGAAACTGGCTATCTCGACAAATATCCGATCAAGGAATCCATCGCGGACGAAACCACGTTGCCGATCAAGCACGTCCTGGCGCCGAGCGAGATGGCCGTGCCGGTCGATCGCCTTGACAAGGAATTCTTTGAACTCGCCGCCGCCGAAGGCGTGACCGACATCGAGGAACTGAACAAGGTGCTCGATCGCGCGGTCGGCCTGCGTACGTTCCTGAAGGCCGACGACCGCGTGGCGAAGGTCGCGGCTTTTATCGCCGAGCACTTCAAAGAGAACGTGGTACCGCTCGGTTACAAGGCCTTCGTGGTCGCGGTCGATCGCGAGGCCTGCGCGAAATACAAGCAGGCACTCGACAAGCTGTTGCCGCCGGAATGGACGGTACCGGTGTACACAGAGAACGCCGCCGATGTCGTCGACCGGCCGCTCGTGGCGGAACTGCAACTCAGCGAACAGCGGGAGGAAGATGTTCGCTTGTTATTCAAAAAGGCCGACAAGGATCCGAAAATCCTGATCGTCACGGACAAGCTGCTCACCGGCTATGACGCACCGCTGCTTTACTGCCTGTATCTCGACAAGCCGATGCGGGACCATGTTCTGCTTCAGGCGGTAGCCCGTGTGAATCGGCCTTACGTAGATAAGGAAGGCGTCCAAAAGCGGATAGGTCTCATCGTCGATTTCGTCGGTGTGCTGCGCGAATTGAAGAAGGCTCTGCAATTCGACTCGGCGGATATAGACGGCGTCATTGAGGACCTCGATCTTCTCCTGCATGACTTTCTCGACAAGATCGCCAAGGCCAAAGCCGACTATCTCGACGCCGGTGAAGGGGGCGACGCCGACGAGCGTCTGGAACGTCTCGTTTATGGACGCTTTCTTGAACCCGAACCGCGCAAGGCATTTTTCGAGGCATACAAGGATATCGAGAATCTCTGGGAAATTCTGTCCCCGGCGAAGGAACTCGTTGATCACATCGGGACGTTCAAGCGTCTGGCGCAGCTCTACGCTACGGTCCGCAACGCCTATGCGGAGAAGATCGGCTTCGTCGCCGATCTTGCCTACAAGACGCGGCAACTCGTCGAACAGAATGCGATGCAGGATGGGCTTGGACGTCTGACCAAGAGCGTCACGTTCGATGTGAAAACGCTTGAGGCCCTTAAGTCGGAAAAGGGCTCCGATGAGGGCAAGGTATTCAACCTCGTTCGCGGGCTTCAGAAGGAGATCGACGACAATGCCGATGCGGCTCCGGTACTTCAGCCGTTGAAGGATCGTGCGGAGCGCATCCTGAAGGATTTGGAAAACCGGAACACGACCGGCTTGGCGGCGATGGACCTCCTCGCGGCGCTTGCTGCCGAGAAAGACGCTGCGGCGAGAGCGGCGAAGGATACGGGTCTCAACGCGAAGGCATTTGCAGCGTTCTGGGCGCTTCGCGGCAATGCGGCGCTCAAAAGCGGTGGTATCGATCCGCTAGAACTTGCCAAGGAAATCGAGAAGATGTTGGCGCGCTTTTCCAACGCAAAAGTCAACGCGGACGAGCAACGACAGCTACGTGCATCACTCTATCGGCCGTTGATCACCTTGCCGAAAGATGTCCGCACCGACGTTGTGGATCTAATCATGGCCAACGTCTTGAGCTAGCGTCATGGCGACGCCAAGGGCAAATTCCGAGCGGCTAAAGCAGCGAGTCGAGCGTTGGGCGATCAAGCTCAAGGTCAAGCCACGTGTGGTGAGAGTGCAGGCGATGACCCGAAAGTGGGGATCATGCTCGACCGCCGGCACGATAACTCTTGCTGCTGACCTAGCGGACCAGAGTGCCGGCTTTCAGGAATTCGTGGTTGCCCATGAAATGTTGCATTTACGCGTGCCGAACCACTCTCGGTTGTTTAAGGCGCTGATGTCCGCTTATATGCCCGACTGGAGGCGCTACGCATCCAAGGTTTCACGGCGATCTCGGCGCAAAGCGAAGCGTTAAGGTGGCTGCGGTTGGCGTGGCGCGATCGGCAGAGTGGTATGTCATGTTCGCGCCCGTCGATTTGATTGCTGCTCATCCTTGGCACAAAACAGTATTTACCACCTATGCACTAAGCCTGTCGTTTTTTGAAGCCGTTGTCTTAGACGCACTCGTCCGCGGCGGTGCGCGAGGAGCGCTTATTCTCGCTGATGTGGAGGGAGTCCGCGTCGCTTTGAGCGAGCACGGTGCGCGCAGAGTTGGCAAGGAGTACGAGGTAGAGCCACTCGTCGTTCGCTCCGGCGTATTTCATCCGAAGATATCCGTTCTTATCGGCGAAGCCGAGTGCCACCTCCTTGTCGGGTCGGGGAACCTGACCTTTGGTGGGTGGGGTGGGAATTTCGAGGTTATAGAGCACTTGCATCCCAGCTTTGCTGCCGATGCAATCGAGGATGCCGCCGAGTTCTTCGACTACCTGGCGCTGGCTGATCAGGTCCGCCATGGCGTGAGTGGTCGCTGTACCGAGATCGCAAGTGATCTGCGTACGTCGGCGCGGGGCAGAGTTCGTAACGGAAATATTCGACTGTTTCACAATTTGGATGGGTCAATCACGCAAAAACTAGCTGCCGTGGCCGACGATTTGGGTGGAGCCGTCCGCATGGCGGTTGCGGCGCCGTTCTGGGACGGAGGAGCTGCGATTGACAGTCTGTGTACCGCGCTCGGTCTATCGGAAGTCTCCATCCATGCGCACTCGGGCGGAACAGTCGAGGGCACGGCCGGGTCCAATTGGCCGACGAAAGCGGTAGCTGTTGTACACCCAATTCAACTCGACATCATGGGTGAAGATAAATCGCGCAGGCTCCATGCGAAGGTGTTCGAAGTGATTTGTCGGCGCGGTCGACTCGCTCTTTCAGGCAGCGCTAACGCAACGACTGCGGCGCTGGGCAACAGGCATAACGTCGAGGCCTGCATTGTACGTATTCAACGCGAGTCAGCCATGGGCTGGCGTTTCTCACCGGCAGAGCCGCCCGAAGTTCGAGCTGCGCTCGACGAAACCGAGGATGATGACTTTGAGAAATGCGGTGTACTAAGAGCTGCTCTCGAGTCGGATGATATCGTCGGTCAGGTGCTTACACCGGCGATCCGAGGCGAGGTTCAGGTTTATCAAACAACCGCGGAAGGACTCAAACGGTTAGGGCAATCGAATGTCGGGCCAGATGCGAGGTTCAGCCTTGCTGCGCCAGGGTTGGAAATCGAATCATGGAAGGGCCTCCGCCTCGTATTGCATATTCGAGGAGCGGATGGGCGGCGTGCGGAGGGTTTCGTTTCTGTAACAGCCTTTGCTGAAATCACCCGCCGCGCGGGCACCCTGGCGCCTCGGTTGTTTGCAGTCCTGTCCGGGACTGAAACCCCCGCTGATGTTGCCGCGATAATGAGTTGGTTCTACGAGGACCCGCGACGACTTGCCGACGCGATGCCAGCAACAATCAGTGGCGGTCCAGATAAACAGAATAAGGACGACGAACCGGCGCGACGTATTGCGGTCAATGAGCTCAACAGCACCCATGCCGTCTCATTGGCTCGCACCGCAGAGTCGAACACGACGGGCGCTGTAACTTGGCGCCGTTTTATTGATCACGTTCTGGCTGCGTTCCGGCAGCGGCGCGGGCCGTTCGGTGGGTCGCTGATGGGACGGCCGGGCGATGACGAGGACGAGGATGCGTCCGGCGATTCCGACGATACGAAAAAGGCCGACCCCGCTGTTGCGCGGTCTCTCGAGGTTTTTAACAAGCTATTTGAACTCATGCTGTCGCCTGGGAACGTATCCCGGCACGGGATGATCGCATTCGATTTGGCGCAATATGTGTGCGAGCGGCTGCAGCCCGATCACGACGTCGCTAGAGCATGGCTCGAAAGGCTGGTTGAGACTCTATCACGTACGAAAATTCCAGGGGAAAGAGCGCAAGACATCGCGGCTGCTGTTCTCTTGTTGCTGGCGTGCGATGGGAAGCCCAATCAAGTGCGTGCGGCAAGGGTACGGCTTTTCCGCATTGGCGTTTCGGTGATTGGTGCTTTGCCGTCTATGGAGACCGTACATGGCTTTCAATCCACTTTACTTCAGACCATCGGGGTCTCGGAGGCCTGGAACGAGTTACAGTCGGCTCGGACCTTTGCCGAACAAGTTCGCGCTTATCTCGCAGCGCTCAAAGCGGGGGAGGCTTCGACCGAATACAGTGATCTGCCTGCAGCCGCATCTGAAGAATGGTGTATCTTAAGAGATGCGATTGGTTCGCCCGAGGTAGCCGAGAGCATTCTGGTGCTTGACGAGTGGTCGGATGCCTGCCCTCGCCACAACATGACGCTCCCTCTCGGAGAGATTCACAAATTGCGCTCTGTTGGCATAGCCACGACGAAGAACTGTTGCCAGCGCGTTCTTATTTGCGCGGGGATCTAGCAATGGCGGCGCCTTCGATCTCCGATCTGACCGCCACGTCAGCCTCGGCTGCCGAGCCGGCCTTTGTCGCCGCCACGGTTCCCCGGCTCGGCGGGGTCGACCCGCTAGGCTTGAGGCAGATTAACTTTGACCTGATGGATCAGGTCTTTCCTGGCCTTAATAATGTAGCGCGCCACGTGCGCCCCTTTGTTGTAGTGACCTGGGCATGGCGCCGCGCGGGGCAACTCGCGCAGGCCACCGGGAGCAAAGACATTGCCGTCGATGACTTGCGTGACTTTGTCGATCGTATCGAGGTGATCTATGCGTGGTCACAGTTTCTTCGAGACCCGAACGCCGATCTTCCGGGTCGGCAAGTTCTAAGCTCCCTGATCAAATCGGAGCGATGGAGTTTCGGAGGGCATGCCTGGCGTGAGCGCCGGAAAAATCGGCGAGATTCGACCGCGTTTACTGCGCCTATCACATATGGGCCCGCGCTAAAGACGCTGGGGTGGATCTCACCTCATGAACAGCATAGCGATGTTTTCATTCCGTCTGCCGCGGCGGAGCCGGCTTTGAACGCGTTCGAGGCACAGATCGCGAGCAGGTTGAAGCACCCGGCGTTCAATCAATTTGGAAAGGTTGAGGTCACCGCGAAAGAGGCTCTCGCGTGGTCGAAAGGATGGGCCTTGGAGCGAATTACGCGAGCCGAACAGCGAGTCATGGCAAAAATGGTGTTTGGCGCCGGAGCGCCGCTAGCACGACAGCAAGGAGGAGCACTCATGCTCGCCGCCGCCGCGCATAGCGCAACGACCGAGCCCACCAATGTCAGACTGACGATGGCCGGCGCTCCATCAAACTTCATTCCGTCCAACGATCAACAAACATCGTTTCAGGCATGGCGCCGCACTCAAATACGACAGCTTTTCCGCCTCGGCTTAGAAGCCCTTCTGTATTGGATAATCAGACGGGTTCAAGGCGGCCCGCGATCTTCCGATGCCTTGGTGCATGCCTTTCTTAAGGAAACCGGAAGGCCGGAGCGTAAGAGCGCGGGCCACTGGCTCAAGTCAGCCAAGGTCGGCGGCTTGGGACCAACGATGCTGATGGATCGCATTACCGCTGTTTTGGACAATCCATCGGAGGCCGAGTTGGCAGCCGCGATCGCGGACAGCTTGGCTTTTTGCCTCGCCGAAGCACCCGAGCACGGTGAAATCTTTGAACGTGCCGATCGTCTGCCGCTGTTTAAAGCGCGCCGCGAAGCGGAGGCTTGGGCCAACACCTCGACTAGAGAGTTTGTTCGTCACGTTATTGAATCGTGGATTCTGGCGCAGCACGTCTACTGGTCAGTCGGCCGCGGATTGGCGGATGCCCGAGCGCGCGGCAAGTCGATTCTGAGATTGAAAGTGGTGCTGGAAGAGGGTGGATGGAGGTTGGCGCCCGGAGCAGGCGGGGGCTCTAGGCCGGTGCCTACTCCCGACAGATTAGGTACGATGCTAAATCTCGCGTCGGAATGTGGACTTGCGCCTAAGCCAACAAAAGAGTGAGTTGACCACCCCGACGTTACCCTGTGATCAGGCGCCGCTGGCGCCACGGCCGTTTCACACGCACGCGCGGGGCGATAGCGAGATCGATCCTCTGTCTGGTTGTCAGGTGGCATATGCTCCACGTGCGGCGTGACACGATCAACACGGTGGTCCGTTGTGGCTAATAGGACTCGCTGTCTACTCGAACCTCTTGTCGCGCTATAATTCGACGACCGTTGCGCATGGTAGTAGTTGTCACGGGTGTCCGTCGCCGGCGCGAAGCAGGGCCATTACTGCCGCCGGCCCAATAGCAACGCAGGCCTGAGAACGTATTTGCAGTCCCTCCGATTTCCTCGCGAGCAGCGGAAGCCCGTCATCCGCAGCCGGTGATCGCGTGGATAGTGGTGCACCAGCCGCCCTACAGCTACGCCGATCTCCCGTGGTCCTTCCATTCCGCGGCTTCCTATGCAACTCTAACGTGGGGTGGAACGGTTGGAGTGGGGGAACTTGTGGGTGGCATGGCCGTAGGTAGATGCGGTCTGTTGGCGGTTCTGACGCTTGTTCTCGTGCCGGTCGTTGCGGCCGCGCAAGCGATCCCGCCTGGCGCGCAGCCGGGCCGGGAGCGGGAGCAATTGGCCCCGCCGGTCCAGGGCCCGCGTGCCCAGCCGGGCGGCGCCACCATTACCCTCCCCTCAACGGTCGCCCCTCCCGGTGCTGAAGGTATCCGGTTAACGATCAGCCGGGTCGTCGTGACCG
>Ga0190272_10000342_pt1 | contig 25881 bp, 26 predicted proteins | sample Popmic504T_FD_133746 | JGI IMG/M metagenome (GOLD analysis project Ga0190272, IMG submission 133746) | Populus adjacent soil microbial communities from riparian zone of Shoshone River, Wyoming, USA - 504 T | ecosystem: Environmental > Terrestrial > Soil > Riparian zone | place: USA: Wyoming...
GATCGTCGCGCGCGACCGCGAGATCGCCAACCCCTACGCCAAGGACGGCCAGGTCACCGCGATTCGCGGCGCGCGGGCGTACTTCGCCGACAAGGTGACGCGCGTGGCGTCGCCGCACGAGATCCTCGACCCGAAGGCCGGGCCGCTGATCGCGGTGCGGCTGTCGATCCTCACGCGCAAGTCGCTCGGCGGGCTGCAGACCGATCTCGAGTCGCGCGCGCTGCGCCCCGACGGCGAGCCGCTGCCCGGCCTCTACGCCGCCGGCGAGGTCGCCGGCTTCGGCGGCGGCGGCGTGCACGGCTACCGCTCGCTCGAGGGGACGTTCCTCGGCGGCTGCCTGTTCTCGGGGCGGACGGCCGGGCGCGCGGCGGCAGGCGCGGTCGTCTAACTGACGGCCGAAGCCTTGTTGGGGTTGTAGCCCCAACAATCCTCCGCGCGGGCCAGCCGGCCCGGTTAGGGTCGGCCTTCGATGGAGAACGCGCTGCTCACCGACCTGATGCTGCCCGGCGCGCTGGCGCTGATCATGACCAGCCTCGGGCTGGCGCTGACGCCGGTCGACTTCCGGCGGGTGCTGACGTCCCCGCGCGGCGTGGCGATCGGGATGCTCAACCTGGCGCTGATCTCGCCGCTGCTGGCGTTCACGATGGCGACCGTGTTCGACCTGCCGCCTGAGCTGGCGGTCGGGCTGGTGCTGCTCGGCGCCTCGCCCGGCGGCACGATGGCCAACATGCTCACCCACCTGGCGCGCGGCGACACCGCGCTGTCGGTGACGATGACGGCGGTCAGCAGCGTCTGCGCGGTGGTGACGGTGCCGCTGTTCCTGGCGCTCGCGACCGCCCACTTCGGGGCCGACGAGATCGGCGATGTGTCGATGGTGGGGATCGTCGCCAAGGTGTTCGCGATCACGATCGTGCCGGTGTCGTTCGGCATGTGGCTGCGCGCCCGCTGGCCGGAGCGGGTAGCGGTCGCCTACCCGCGCGTGCGGGCGATCTCGCTGTCGCTGTTCGCGCTGGTCGTCGTCGGCGCGATCGCCAGCGAGTACGAGGTCGTGGTCGACAACCTCGAGGCGGTCGCCGGCGCCGCCCTCGCGCTGAACGTGGCGGCGATGGCGATCAGCTTCACGATGTCGCGCGTGGCGCGGCTCGACAGTCGCCAGTCGACCGCGATCGCGCTCGAGCTCGGCGTCCACAACTCGACGCTGGCGATCGCCGTCGGCGCCTCGCTCGCCCACGAGCTCTCGATCCCCGCGGCCGTCTACAGCACCTTCATGTTCGTCACTGGCGGCACGTTCGCCTGGGCGATGAGTCGGCGCAACGCGGGCGTGCCGGTGGCCGCGGAGCCCGCGGCCGAGCCGGCCCAGTCGTAGCTCAGCCGCCGCGCGGGGCGTAGCGGTGGTGCAGCGCGAGCGTGTTGCCGGCGGGGCCCTCGAAGAAGGTCTGGCGGCAGACGCCGCTGTCGACGATCTCGCCCTTGAACTCGACGCCGCGCGACTCGAGCTCGGCGCCGACCGGCTCCGCGCCCGGCCGCTGCCAGACGCTCGACGGCTCGAGGCCGAGCACGTCGGCATAGAAGCCGCGTGACTCCTGCAGGTCCTTGGCGGGAATCGACACGAAGTCGACTCCGGTGACGAGCGATGGCGCAACGGTCATGCTTGACTCCCTCGGTCGTTGCCCGAAACGGGCTACATCGGTACCGAGCATGCCGCACCCTCGGCGGCGGCCGCGCTCTTGAAGCCAGCTTTGGCCACCTTGACCCCAGCCTTGGCCTTCTGCACCCGTGCCTTGAACAACCGAACCTTGATGCGCTTCGCACCTCGCGCTCGAGCCTTGGAGAGCTTCCGCTTCGCCTTCGCCAGGGTCGCGTTCGCGGCCGCAACCTGCTGGGTGGCCACAACGACAGGTCCATGAGCACTCGCACAGGCAGCCGCGAAGGGCTCGTAGGTCGAGGTCGTTCCGGGCGGCGTAATGCTGAAGGTGTAGGTCTCGCCCGCGTCCGAGCAGTAGTCGGCTATCTCGAAGAAGTACTTGCCGCGATCGAGCGTTACCGCCGCAGTCTCAGTCTGCCCCTCGAGGACGCTCAGGTTCGAGTACTCGACATAGGAGTAACCCGTATTGGTCTGGCGCGAGACTTCGGAGCATATGGACGATGAGGTGGACTTAGTGTTCGTGGCCGTCAGGTTGAAGAACATCTGTGCGCGTTGTGGCAAGTAGAAGTAGTAGAGGTCGACATCGTTGTCGGTCTCCGTTCCAGCGGAGTACGTAGTACCCGCCAGTAACGGGCCAGCTCCCGTAATGAAGCTGTCATTGGGCTCGTAGACCTGCGCTGTCGCGCCTCCCACCACTCCGAGCCACAGCACCGCCACCATCAGAACTACCCCTCCGACGCGCATCGAACCCTCCCGTTGCATTGACAGCGGCAAACCTATCAGCGCATGTCGTCTCAGACTTTTAGGGACAGCAGCAGCGGAGCGTGGTCGGAAGGCTTGGGCCCCTTGCGGAAGTCGCGGTCGATGCCGCAGCTCTCGATCCTGCCGGCGAGCGGCGGCGAGACGAGGTGGGCGTCGATGCGCAGGCCCAGCTTGCGGTGGAAGTGGCCCTGGCGGTAGTCCCACCAGGTGAAGCCCGGCTCGTCGGGATGCAGCTCGCGGAAGGCGTCGACGGTGCCGGCGTCGAGCAGGGCCTGGAAGCGCTCGCGCTCCGGGGGAGTCACGTGCGTGGCGCCGACGAACGCCGCCGGAGCGTAGACGTCGAGGTCGGTCGGGCAGACGTTGAAGTCACCGGCGACGACGAGCGGATCGCCCGACAGCTCGGCGATCCGGCCGGCCATCGCGTCGAGGAAGCGCAGCTTGTCGTCGTAGGTCGGCGTGTCGGGCTCACGGCCGTTCGGGACGTAGACCGACACCACGCGGACCCCGTCCACGCTCGCCTCGATCCAGCGCGCCTCGTCGACCGCCGGCTCGCCGGGCAGTCCGACGACGACGTCGCTCGGCTCCTCGCGCGCGAGGATCGCCACGCCGGCCCAGCGGCCGCCGCTGTGGTGGACGGCCCGGTAGCCGGCCGCCTCGAGCTCGAGCGCCGGAAAGGCATCCGGCGCGCACTTCGTCTCCTGCAGCAGGACGACGTCGGGGTCGTGCGCCTCGAGCAGCTCCAGCACCCGCGGCAGCCGCACCTTCAGCGAGTTGACGTTCCAGGAGACGAGCTTCACGGCCTCCAGCCTACGACTGGAGGCCGCCGATCAGTTGCACCAGCCATCGTCAGGCACGTAACCGCCGCCGGGTGGGCTCGACCCGAGCAGGACCCGATCTCCCGAGAACTCCAGATAGTGGCTGGAAGTCCGCTCGGCTCCGTTGGGATCGACGATCCGCACGTCGACGTCAGTCGGTCCGTTGCCGTGATCGCTGTAGTAGCAGAGCCCGTAGGTGAAGGTTCGGCCGTTCGATCGGTAGTCGGTGAACCACTCGGGGCCGAACCCGCTCGTGATATCGCTGGACAGGCGAGCGTCGGGGATCCCATACTGGTCGCTGAACCAAGAGTGGTTGCCGTCGGCGTCCCAGACATGCAGGTCGACGTCGGTGTCGTCGGTGTTCCAGCTGATCTCAGCTCGATCGACTGGATCGGGATTGGGCGGCGGCGGCGGGGGTGGCTCGTTGCCGGTGGGTCCACACGCGCTGCTCCACAGGTTCTTGTGAAGCAAGGCCGGCGTTCTCGGGCTCGTGACGTCGAACTTCCAGACCTTCCCCGTAGCCGAGAACTGACCGAAGTTGGCGTCCCAAGAGCACGTCCCCGGCTTGGCCGAGAAGGCGATATTGCTGGAGAACTCAGCCGTGACGCTGGCGAGGTTGTCGTTCCCGATGCCGAGCTTGGTGCCCAGATCGATTCCAGCGCGCGCCTCGGCAAACGACTTCAGATCCAACGAGAACCTGGGATCGTCGACACGCGCTATCGGATAGGGAACGGTGCCGGCGGTGGCGACACCAAGACTCACGCGCACCGATCCACCAGCGTGCAACTTGGTCCCAAGCCCGGCGTAGCCACTCAGCTCACCCTCGATTCCCGCGGTGACGGGAACCGGGCCGGCCATGCCGTTGACCGAGAACGACTTGCCCACCTTGCACTCGATCCCGATGCCGCCGGTCACGTTCATGCCTGCCTCGACGGTGAACTTGATCGTTGCCCGTACGCCCGTCTTGACCTCACCGAAGAGAGGGAGCCTGGTGGTATTCCAGGCACCGTCGAACCGGACGTCCTTGATGTTGCGGTAGGGATCCATACCCGAGATACCGCCACAGCCGGTTGCGGCAACGAGGGCCTGGCCGGCGGTCGGATCGAGGCGGATCGAGAAATCGCCGGCCGGGACGACGTCGAACGGAGACATCACCCCCAGGACGACACGCGTCCGCCCACCGGAGCTGCTCCCCGAGACGACCCGCGCGAGCAGGCCGCGCGGCAAGGTCGCGCTCGCCGGAACCGAAAGGACCGCCCCTCGCGCGAAGTGGCGCTTCCCCCTGAGCACGACCGCCGATGGATTCTCCGGAGGTCCCTCCACGGCGACGACCGAAAGGGGTGGAAGCGAGCGAACCCCGCGGTTGATGACCGAGCCGTAGCGTGGTCGGGCCTTTGCGCGCCGACCCGCTCGCACCCGAACGCGCACGCGGCCCATTCGCGCGGCCGGAACGAGGCGCGCGCCCTTTTCGATCTTGCCGCGCGATCGCCGAACCGTCACGGTCGACAGTCGCACCCTGTACACGCCGGGCTTGGCTCGACGGATCACGGTCCTCGCCTTCGATACCCGCCGGATCAGCCCCTTGCCCCGAATCACGCCTGAGGGACGGGTACCGGAAGGCAGCCCGCCTACCGTCACGACGAGAGATCCATGATCTGCCTTCGCCGCTGACCCGCCGCGGGCGGTGTCATCCACCGCCCCGGCCGCCGAAACCCACCAGAGCACGGCCATTACCGCCAAGAACAACCCGCCGACCAGCCCCCATCGCCGCTGCCGCATTCAGTCCCTCCATCGTGTCCCGAACCCCAAACCGTCCTGCGCTCGGACCACGCTAACACCGATTCCTTGGAAGTCGCGAATTCATCCCACTTGTGTTGGGGCACTTATGGTCACGGAACTATCTCGTTACCGGGGTCGGGGCGCAGCTCCGGCGGCGCCTGGCTGTAGTCGCCGAACGGGCCGTCGCATGTCTCGACGACCGCTCGCACGCCCTCGCTCTCGGCGCGCTCGATGAAGCGCAGCGCGTCGGGCGTGTTGCGCATCAGGCCGTCGAGGATCGGGCCGGTCGGCGGCGAGCGCGGCGACCGTCTCCTCGAGCTGGGCGAACGGGACGGCGAACCTGGGCGATCACCGGTTTCGGGGTTCGCCAGACGCTCATCAGCTTCTGCGTCGGAGCGAGCTGCGGCGCGGTGGCCATCGCGAAGTCCTTGCCGGGGTCCCACTCCCCGTCGGTGCTCATCGCGTCGCCCCAGTGCTCGAAGCCGCCGCCGAAGTCGTAGCCGGCGCAGAAGGCGCGGCCGGCGCCGCGCAGGACGATCACCTTGACCTCACTGTCCTGGGTGGCGCGCGGCGGCTGGAGCCGAAGTGGTCCTTCTCGGCGACGAGGTCGGCGGACGGGGCGTTGAAGACGCCGGTCTTGGAGGGTCCCGAGAGGAAGTCGATGTCGACGCGGCCGACGCGGCCCTGGCCGAACTCGATGTAGCAGGAGCCGCGCCCGTCGTAGGGACCGGGCCGGTCGCCGTCGGCCCACTCGGCGATCAGGTTGCGCGCGACGACGCGCGCCGCGCCCTCGGCGAAGACGCCGGCCTTCGGGACGCCGGCGGTCGTGATTGGCGGCAGCCGCCGTTTGTGGACAGCGACCGGGTGGCGTGCGAGCCTTCTCGTGACGTCTTGGAGCTCGAACCACTGATACGCGACTCGAACAACGGCGCACGTGGGCGGCGCTCGGGGCTGCTCGGCATCGGTGAGGCGCTTGTGGGTGTGGCCGTGCGTCCGCTCGCCGCCGGTGTCGAGCTCGGGCGGCGCACCGAGCGCGAGCTGCGCGGAGCGCTGGTGAGCGGCGTCGACGCCGTGACGCTGGCCGCCGTCGACGCGCTGCTCGCGTCGCCGCTCGCGGGCGAGGTCGTCGACCGTGTGCTGGCGAGTCCGCTGGCGCGGATGACGGTCGAGCGCGCGCTCGCCGGCCCGCTCGTCGAGGCCGCGTCGCGCAACGTCGCCGAGTACGCGGTGCTGGAGCGGGTCGCCGATCAGCTGCTGCCGGGCGAGACCGTCGACGGCCTGCTCGAGCGTGCCCAGACGGCCGACGTTCCGCGCCGGGTCGCCGACCGCCTGCTGGCCGACGGCGTGCTCGACCAGACCGTGGCGCGGGTGCTGGAGGGACCGGAGCTGGAGCGTGTCGTCGAGTCCGCGCTCGACAGCGCCGCGATGGAGAAGCTCGTCGTCCGCGTGATCGAGAGCCGGCTGCTCGAGGAGACCGTCGAGCGGCTGCTGCAGACCGACGAGCTGTGGCTGATGGTCGACGAGATCGCGCGCAGCCCGGCGGTCGCCGAGGCGATCCAGCGTCAGAGCGCCGGCTTCGCCGACGAGGTCGCCGGCGGAGTGCGCACACGCTCGCGGAAGATCGACGACCGTCTCGAGACGAGCGCGCGGCGGATCTTCCGCCGCAAGCCGCGTGGGCCGCGCTCCGACGCCCCGGGGAGCGGCACGTGAACGAGGTCGCGGGCCGGGTGCGCGCCGCCGCCCGCGCCCACCACGCCCAGGAGGCCGCGCCGCTGCCGCGCGCGCCCGAGTACGAGGGCCTCGTCACGCGCGCGATCGCCTTCGCGCTCGACGCCGCGATCATCAGCGGCGTCTCGGTCGTCGTCGGCGCGGCGGCCGGCCTCACCCTTTCGGTGCTCTCGGTCCCGAGCGGCGTCGAGACCGCGGTGTTCGGCTTCGCCGGCGCCGTCTGCCTGCTCTGGTCGACCGCCTACTTCGTCACCTTCTGGTGCACCACGGGCCAGACGCCCGGCAACCGCGTGCTCGGCATCCGCGTCTGCGTCGCCGAGGACAAGTCGGCGCTGCGCCCCGCCCGCGCGCTGCTGCGGCTCGTCGCGCTGACGCTCTGCGCGATCCCGCTGTTCGCCGGCTTCCTGCCGATCCTCGTCGACGACCGCCGGCGCGGCGTGCACGACATGCTGGCGGGGACCGTCGTGGTCGGCGCGCCGGACGAGGTCGCCGTCAGCGAAGGATCAGCGGCGTGAGGGATCGAGGTAGACGTCGTCGATCGTCCACGTCGCGCCGCCCAGCGGGCGGAAGCGGAACGCGATCGGCGACTGCTCGCCCGGCAGCAGCGGCAGCAGGCTGGCCAGCACCGGCAGCGGCAGCGTCGGCTGCCACTTGGTGTTCGGCAGCACGACACCGACCGGCAGGGAGAGGACTTGCCCACCGCGAGCCTCGAACAGCACCTCGACCAGCAGCGTCGACAAGGACAGGAGCCCACCGGAGCTCTTGGCGAAGAAGCGCATGAACGGCTTGTCGATCCGTGTGCACATGACGGGGCTCGTAGCGACGCTCCCCGGGGGCAGGGAAAGGGACTTCGTCTCGCCCACGCCGTGCACATAGAAAGGCTCGTTGCCGTTGACGACGCGCGCCTTCGAAAGGCTCCAGCCGGCCGCGCCCTGCTCGAACGTGCCATCCGGGACCAGGTGGTAGGTGAGCGGATCGAGCCAGCGGGCGAACGGACGCTCGAGGACCTGCTCCTCGCAGTTCGAGGCCGAGGCCACCAGCACGCCCGCGTTGGCCGCTGGCGCTGCCGTCAGCGCCACTACGACCGTCGCCGCGGCCGCCAACATCGTCACTCGCACCCATCCGGTCACTTGAACTCCCTTGTCGTTGATCGAGCAAAGCCAGGATGGGTCCTTTTGACTCATACCGCCACGGGGATATGCGTCTAGTACGGACGGCCAGCGTGTTTTCCGCCATCTCACGCCGCCAGGTCGACGCTGCCGGCTGAACGAAATCGTGCGCGGTAGTCGGAAGGCCCGACGCCGAGCACGCGCAGGAAGGCGCGGCGCATCGTCTCGGGGCTGCCGAAGCCGCAGGCGGTCGCGACCGTCTCGATCGGCGCGGCCGTGCGCTCGAGTCGCTCGCGCGCGGCCTCGACCCGGACCCGCTCGACGAAACGGGCCGGCGTCGTCGCGGTCTGGTCGGCGAACAGGCGGCGCAGGTGGCGCTCGGAGACGGCGGCGCGCTTGGCGAGCTGGGCGAGGCGGTGGTCGGCGGCGGGCTCGGCGACGACGGCGTCGAGGACCTGGCGCAGCGGCGAGGCGACCGTGGCGGGGAGCGCCAGCCGCTCGGAGAACTGGGACTGGCCGCCGGGCCGCTGGAGGAACATGACCGTCCAGCGCGCGACGGCGCGGGCGACGTCGGGGCCGTGGTCCTCCTCGATCAGGGCGAGCGTGAGGTCCATGCCCGCGGTGGAGCCGGCCGAGGTCATCGTGGCGCCGTCGCGGACGAAGATCCGGTCGGGCTCGACGGCGACGCGCGGGTGGCGGCGGGCGAGCTCGGCGCAGAACGCCCAGTGGGTGGTGGCCGCCTTGCCGTCGAGCAGCCCGGCGCCGGCGAGCAGGAAGGCGCCGGTGCACACGGAGCAGGTCCGGCGGGCGCCGGCGGAGATGCGCTGCAGCCCGGAGCTGAGTCGCTGGTCCCCGGCGACCTCGCCGACGCGCATGCCGCCGCCGACGATCAGCGTGTCGACCGTGCGCGGGCGGACGTGGGCGATCGACTTGTCGGCCGCGATCCGCATGCCCGCGGATCCGCGGACCGGCGCGCCGTCGGGCGTCGCGATCGTCACGCGGTAGCCGTGCCCGTCGCCGAGCACCTGTGTCGCGGCGTCGAGCATCTCGGCGGGACCGACGAGGTTGAGCAGCTGCATGCCGTCGAAGCCGACGAGCACGACCTGGCGTTTGGACGGTGCCACGGGGAGATGGTGACCGGTCAGACGGATGTCCGCAAGGACGTGTAGCCCTCGTATTCGGACATATGGGTGCTGGCGATGGCCGACCGGTGGTTGCATCGTCGCGATGAGAGTCGAGCTGTTCAACGTCGGTTGGCTGACGGTGCCGGCGGGAGTCGTCCGCCGCGACGACGACCTCGACCGGACGATCCGCTTCCCCGTGCCGGCGTACCTGATCGAGACGGACCGCGAGCGGATCCTCGTCGACACCGGACTGCATCCCGCGGCGGTGGCTGATCCCGCCGCCCGCTACGGGCGCGTGGACGCGCTCGGTCCGTTCGTGCCGGAGCAGGAGGCGTCGATCGCCGACCAGGTCGACCTGGACACGATTACGACGGTCGTCATGACCCATCTGCACTTCGACCACGCCGGCGGCCTCGCGCTCGTGCCGCCGGAGATTCCCCTGGTCATCCAGCGGGCCGAGTGGGAAGCCGGCCAGGACTCCGCCGGCGTCGCGCGCAACTTCTTCCTGCCGCGCGACTACGACTCCGTCGACCGCGACGTTCGCCTCGTCGACGGCGACCACGACCTGCTCGGCGACGGCTCCGTGATGTTGCTGCAGACACCGGGACACACCCCCGGGCATCAGTCGGTCCAGGTGGGCGACGTGGTCCTGGGCGGCGACGTCGCCCACTTCGCCTCCGGACTCGACGATCGCCGCTTCCCGATCTTCGGCGACCACGCCGCGCAGGGCCGATCGGCCGAACGCCTCAAGCAGCTCCGCGACACCGGGCACACCGTCCTGCCCGGCCACGACGCCGAGGTGCTCCTCCCGGGCCCTGTGCGGCACTCCGGGTAGAGGCCACTTGACATTAGGAAGATATCTTCCTAATGTCGTGGCCGTGCCGCGGCGCAAGCCTGGAACCCTGCTGCCGCTCGAGACCGAGATCCTCGAGGTGGCGCTATCGATGCTGCGCTCGGGGCAAGCCACCTTCCACGGGTTCGGCCTTGCTCAGACCATGCGGGCGCAGACCGGGTCACGTTCTCTGACGGGCCACGGGACTCTGTACAAGGCGCTGGGCCGGCTCGAGGAGCTCGGCCTGCTCACCTCCCAGTGGGAGGACACGGCAGCGGCCGAGGGACGACCGCGGCGGCGGCTGTACGAGCTCTCCAGGCAGGGGGCCTCCGTGGCCGAGCAAGCCGTTGACGGCAACGGCGAGCGGGCCGTTGGCCGTTTCCCCCACACCGCGTCGGAGCCCGCATGACGCCGGAGCGCATGGCCAGGCTGGTGGCGCGATGGGTGCGCTTCTACACGCGGGGCCTGCCCACCCCGATCGCCCAGCGCCGGACCGACGAGATCGGCGCCGACCTCCACGACCACATCGCACACGAACGCGGCCGCGGGACCGGCGACCGGCGGATCGCCCTCGGCATCCTGTCGCGGATGGTCCGCGGCGTCGCCGCCGACGCCTCGTGGCGCGGCCAGACGATGAAGCGGCACAAGACCTTCTACCGCTCCGCCGTCGGCGTCGTGCGCGTGACGGCGCTCCTACTGCTGGTGCCCCTAGTGGCGATGCAGCTCACCGGTGAGGTCGCCTGGAGTCCGGCCGACTTCGCCGTGGCCGGCGCGCTCCTGATGGGGACCGGCCTTGCGTATCAGGCGGCGACGAGGATGGCGAGCAATAACACTTACAGAGTCGCCGCCGGCGTCGCGCTCGCGGCGGCGCTCATGCTCGTCTGGCTGATGGGCGCCGTCGGCATCGTCGGGGTCGAGGGCGACCCGGCCGACCTGATGTATCTCGGCGTGCTCGCGGTCGGGATCGTCGGCGCCATCGTCGCGCGCTTGCGGCCCGAGGGGATGGCACGCGCGCTGCTCGCGATGGCGCTCGCCCAGGGGCTGGTCGCCGCGATCGCCCTGATCGCCGGAAAGCACCAGGACCCGATCAGCTCCGTCTCTGAGATCCTCGGGCTGAATGGGCTCTTCGTCGCGCTCTTCCTCGGATCGGCCTGGCTCTTCCGGCACGCCGCGCGCACGCAGGCTTCCGCGAACGCGGGGCCGCGGGCTTAGATGAACACGATAACCGCCCTCTTCGCCGGTGTCCCGGTATCCGATCTCGACGCGAGCATCGATTGGTACACGCGGTTCTTTGGGCGATCCCCGGATCTTCGGGTCGGGGACGAGGTTCTCTGGGACCTCGACGAGCACGCCACGCTCTTCATCGAGCCGAACGTGGCACACGCGGGCGCGGGCCGGATCACCCTCGCCGTCACCGGACTCGACGCGCTCCTCGAGCGCCTCACCGCCGAGGGCATCGAGCACGAGCCGATCGAGACCTACTCGAACGGCGTCCGCCACGTGAAGATCCCGGATCCGGACGGGAATGCGATCGCGTTCGCCGAGCCCCCCGAGGTTCCCTTCGAGCAGTCACGGCGCCGCTGACTGCAGCGAGCCGAGCTGGTCCGGCGGCTCGCCACAGCCCAGGCGGATGCCGGCCTTCGCGACGACCTCGACACAAGCGTCTTCATCGCAAGCGAGTCCGGCCGCGCACTCGACGAGGCATCGCTCCCCGACGAGGGCGCGATATCGCCGATCACCATCGCCGAGCTCCACCTCGGCGTCCTCGCCGCCGCTGCGCTCGCGCACGACTTGCCGGTGGTTACTCAAGACGACGGCTTCGAGCCAATCGTGGGCGTCAGCGGACTCGCGATAGTCCGGGTCTAGATCCAACCGGGGTCTAGATCCAACCGGACATCGGTGCCGGCCACGGGGCGGCCGGCCGGAGCCCTCAGCCGATCCGCTCCGCCAGCTCGACGATGATCCCCTCCGGGCCGCGGACGTAGCAGAGCCGATACCTGTCTTCGTAGCGCTCCACCTCGCCAACGAGCTCCGTGCCGCGGGCTCGCAAGCCAGCGACGACGGCGTCGATGTCGTCGACCGCGAACGCGACATGGCGGATGCCCGGGACGTTCGCCGGCGCGTGCCGGTCGCCGCCCGGGTTCAACGGGGCGTGAAACTTCGCCAGCTCGACCCGTCCGTGGCCGTCCGGGGTCTCCATCATCGCGATCTCCGCCCGGACTCCCTCGAGCCCCACCACGCGGTCCACCCAACCGCCCTCGACCGACCCCTCCCCCTGCAGCTCGAGTCCGAGCTCGACGAAGAACGCCGTCGCGACCGCAAGGTCGTCGACCACTATGCCCACGTGCTCCATGCGTTGGATCGTCATACGCTCGACGGTAGCGACACGACGGCCCCCGGCTGCAGGGGCCACGAGAACCCTCACATTTTGCAGGGGTTCCTAGGAGCACGCCCGAGAGGATTCGAACCTCTGACCTTCGGTTCGGTAGAGGGCCGCTCTAGCTTTTCCGAATCCCGCTTGTAGCGCTAAATCCCTGCACACGTGCGCTTTCCCAAGGTGACACGAGCGGACACAAGGAGCCACGCGGGACGCAGTTCGTTCCCACCTGGTTCCTACCTCGAGGCGAAGTGGAGCGGGCCTACGTACCGGCTAGCGCCCGGAGGCGCGGCAGCAGAACGTCGTCTACTCGGGTCCCGTCGCCGGAGCCGCTGCCAGATCCGACTCCTCCCAGCCCGACGATCGTGCCCTCGAGCTTGTCATCGAAGCGTGGCTGCTCGAGCAGCGCTGCGATTTCGCTGGAGAGGTAGGAGCGAAGGTCGTCGGGAGCCGCCGCGACCTCCGCGACGATCTCTTCGCGCCCATCCACGAGCTTGATGACGTCCTCCAGGTCATGACTACGTGGGTGATCGCCGCGCCCGCGGCCGTTCCATGCCTCCAACTTGGTCGCGACTAGGTAGGGCGGGGTGATCGCGCGTATCGCTTGTCCGGATGAAAGCTCCACGGTCCGGGCGTGATCGAGCGCCGGCCGCTGCCATCGGTTCTCGAATCCGAGAATCGATGCATTGGTGGGCATCACGTCGACCAGCAGCTCGTCGTCGCCGGTGCCGGCTATCCATCGACAGATCACCTGGCTCGAGGAGTCGTTGCGCAGGCCCTGAGCTCGCAGGCGATCCTCGAAGTCGTGCCAGGCCAGGCGCGACGCAACCTCGACCACGATGTCGACATCCTTGGTCGGTCGCGGCTCGGGGGCAGCGGGATCGGTGATCCAGAGCACGACCGTCGCTCCACCCACGAACGCGACCTCGTCGAGAAACGGAGCCAACTCGCGGGACGCGCGTTCGAGCATCGCGATGCTCATGGCTGGATACGCTCCTTCAAGAGCCTGGCCGCCAGCGCGCTGATCCGAGCGCTCTCATTGCTCCGCAACGCATCGACCAGTGCCAACCGCTCCCCCAGCTGCGGGTCGGCCAGCGCCGCGCTGGGAACCATCGGGTGCAGCGGCTTGAAACTCAGCCCACGCACTTTTCCATTCGAATACGGCCATACCGGCGGCAATGCAGCCGACTCTGCAAGCTCGCCCTTCAGCGGCTCGGCAGCCCATGACGTGAGGATCCCACGCGCCTCCGCGCCACGCTCCGCCGGGAAGCTGAACTTAACCGCGTGGAGAAGAAACTCCTCGGCAGGAGCCCCGAAGGCCCGCCGACGCTCCGACGAGTAGAGCCCCGCATCGCTGAGCCGACGCAGCGCACGGTGCGTGCCGGCGACGTCGAAGCCCAGCCCGTCAGCAAGCTCACGCACGCCAACAGGCTCCGCTCGGCCGAGCAGCTTCAACAGCACGACGACATCCTGGCCCTTGAGCATGTTGAATATTGTTTCATGTTTCGGAACGTGAAACAATCTCGGCGGCTCGCCTCAGTCTTCGTCGCCGTGGATCTTGGAGCGATCCACCAGTCCGTATCAACCACACGCGACTACGGCCCGCCTCGGTTGGCCTCGCGCGAGGCTCGGACTGACATCCCACCTGGGGCCTCATACAAGGGGACCTCCCATTTGCACTCTCCAGCACTTCTCGGCCCTACTAGGTGTGCTCTGTCTCGGCCCTACTAGGTGTGCTCTGATCGGGTATCTCGATGGCGTCTCGTCTGTCCACTCGTATAGCCATTTGATGCGATACTCACCGTGTGGATACGCAAGATATCGCTGATCGCCAGTACACGATCGAGCACTACCTCAACCGCAGCGGACGCGACACGCTCCCGCTCGACCGCCGCTTCGTGCAGCGGCGTGTCGAGAACAACCGCCCAGCGCCGGGGCCGCTCGCCGAGCTCGTTCGCCGCGGCCGCGAGACGGCCTTGGAGCAGTATCTGCTCCTGCACGCCGTCGCCAGCAACGACGACGAGGGCCGATTCGACGTGCGCGTCCCCGCGACGACGTGGGCGCGCGCCATCGGCGGCTACTTCGATCCCACAACGGGGGTTGTGGAGGCCGCAGCACTGCACGCGGTTTCGCGCAACTGGCGGCTGCTGCGAGAGCTGCGGCTGATCGATCGGGAGCGCGCCGGGCGCCACGCCAGGGTCTGGCTGCTGGCTGACGACGGTTCCGGAGCCCCGTACGTCCACCCCGGTGAGGGCGCTCTGGGCAAGACGCTCGAGAACGGCCCTGGCTATGTCCAGCTGCCCTTCACGTACTGGCACGGTCGCTGGCACGAGCGCCTGTCTCTCGCCGCTAAGGCGGTGCTGCTGATCTCACTGGCTGCCGGTGACGGGTTCGCGCTTCCTTACGGGAAGTTCCCCGACTGGTACGGCATCTCAGCCTCGACCGGCGAGCGCGGTCTGACCGAGCTGCGCGGCCACGAGCTGCTTCACCGCGAGCAGCACCGCCGCCCGGACCCGGAGTCCCCGGTCGGGTTCGCCGACGTCTACCACTACGAGCTGCTGCCGCCGTTTGGCCCGCGCGGCAAGCGCTCCAAGTCCGCGCCGCTGTTGTACGCGGGGTCGCCGCAGCCCAAGACCACGGCACGGCCGCGCCGGTCGATAGTGGCCACCAGGCGCTCGGGTTCGAAGGTCACCAAGAGGCGATCTTCGAAGTGAGGACGCGGCGGCCCTCGGAGCGGACGGTCGAGTTGACGATCGGAGGGCTCACAATCATCAGCAGTACGCTGGCCTTCTTGATCGCCTCGCCGGCGCTCGGAGCGATCGCGCTCGTCACCGGCGGTATGAGCTATGGAATCGCCATTGCGCGACGGGCTGACGACAGGTAGGCGACCGAACTCGACGTGCAGCCAACTCGGTCGCCAAGGTAGTCCACGAACGCGCCCGAGAGGATTCGAACCTCTGACCTTCGGTTCCGTAGTCCTGTCTTGGGGGTTGTTTGAGTGCGTTGGGGCGCGTTCTAGATGTCCTGCTCGCGGTCTTGGTGAACGCGGGTGTGGGGTGGTCGGCCGCCGCAGGCTGAGTGTGGTCGGCGGCGGTTGTAGAACCGCATGAACGATGACAGGGCGCGGTCGCGCGTGTTGCTGTTGGGCCAGACGCGGCCGTGGGCCCATTCGCGGTCGAGGGTTCCGAAGAACCGCTCGATCTTTCCGTTCCAGCGGGGTGTGTAGGGCGGGATGCGGATGTGGCGTGCGCCGAGCTGGTCGAGAGTTTGGGCAAAGAGGTGGCCGGTGTAGCACTTGGCGTTGTCTGACATGACGGCTTCGACAGGCCCGCAGCTTGGTCTTCAAACCACCTGGCGGCTCGTTGCAGGGTGATCGAGACGGCGTTGGCGTTCTCGGCGCTGTGCAGCTCGCAGTAGGCAAGGCGGCTGTGGTCGTCGATGACCCCGATGACCTTGACCTTGCCGGCTCTGCGCGTCTTGTGGCGCTCAGCGCGCTCGCCTGTGGCCCAATGACCGGCGACGGCGAACTTCGGGAGCTCGAACGCGTCGATGTGCAACAACGCGCCGGCCTCGGCCCACTCGTAACGGCGGTTGGTCTGGCGTTGCTCGGTGCGCCGCTGGCGCGAAACACCGTGGCGGTGGAGCACCTTCCAGATCGTCGACCGGTGCCTGCCGGTCAAGAACGCCAGACGCATCGGACCCCAATTGGTCTTGGCCCTGGCGTCGAGAATCGCCTCCTCCTGCTCGCCGGTCAACCCCCACGGACACGACCGCGGGACCGGCGGCCGAGCACGCAAGCAATCCAACGACCGCCGCTCCGCATCGGTCGCAGCCTTCCAGCGCCACCACCACCTGTGCGCAGTCGCCGGCGCGACGTTGAGAGCGGCCGCGGCCGCTCTCAACGTCGCGCCCCCTTCGATCAGCTCAACAAGCTCCCGGCGCCCACGCAATCCGAGCTTGCACCTACCGTCTTCCATGTCCGGCCTCCATTCGGCGGGTCAGTCGTCGCTGACCGCACCTTCCGTCGGAGGCCGGACACCTCCCCTCAACCGTTCACTAAGACCGCAGGCACGTCATCTAGAGCGGTTTTCGGCGGGGTGAGTTCGTTGGGGATCGTTGGGGTTCTGTGGGGGCTGTTGCCCATTTGTTGCCCACTGGGCTGGCCCTCAGCGGCGGTCGGCAACCCTGTCGGGCCGCCCTCAGTCGCTTCTCCGCACGACTCTCTGCGTTGGCTTTGCCGGAAACCCCGGCTGCTGTGACGACGGAACGCGTCGGGTCTTGCGACGGCGTGGCCGCGATACCAGAACCTCGACGCTGTCCACCGCCGTAGATAGAGCTGCCAAGAGGTCAGGTGAACTAGTAGTCGTGCGCACCCTATCTGCGAGTTCGGCAACCGCCACGTCTGTTTCTCCGGCGATCCCGTCCTCATGTAGGGCCTCCCGGATCAGCCTGCGCGCCTTCTGGAACTGAGTTGCCGAACTCACGTCGACTTCGGCTGCAACTGTCTCGGCGCGCGCCCCTAGCTCGGCGAGTCTTCGATGCAACGGATCACCGGCTGAGAACTTGGGAAACGCAAGCGCGAAGACATGCATATCGAAGTGTCGTGGGTTGTGCTGCCCCCTGGCTTGAAGCGCCGCGACCGCCTCCCCCAGGACATGGCTGTTGAGCACAGAACACAGATAACGCCCCTCCTCCATCGAATCAACTGGCGCCCAGTACAGGGTGTGATCGATCACTACCTTCGGGTCATCGACGCGGCACGCCGCCATGTGCTGACCGGACTTCGCGTACACAACCCGTTGCTCGGGAAGAGGGAACTGCTTCGACAACTTGCTGTGATAATCAATCTGCTGAGCGAAGGACAAACGCGTCGCGCTCGTGCGGTTTTCAAGCCACACAGCCTCCGCTAGCCGCAGCCACCGCGCTAGCCCCGGGTACTCATCCAACGCCTCACTCGCACCGTCCAACACGGTACCCCGCGCGTAGGGGATGACGGCAGTCCCGGGGATCCGTGAGCGGTAAGCCACAATCGTCGCCCCAAAGTGCACGGGATGCACGAACTCGCGCTCGACAACGGCCTCGAGGGCGGGTAGCCCCTTCCACGGCAGCTTCTCGTTGGCCGACCGCGCACTTCGCACGCGTGCACTACCAGCGGTGAGACCAAGTCGCCCCGCCTCAACACCGTCAACGACAACGAGCACTCGAGGCACCAGCGACGCTCCTTGGCGGAAGCTAGCCCGATAGGGAGACTCGTCGACGTCCGCAGCCTCCGTGATCTCGCAGGTCCGCGGCGTCAGTCGAGACCTCGCAGTGGGCCAATCAATGTGAGGGTTATCAACCGTCCCGCTCCACTGCGCAACCCGTGTCGATAGCGCCCGTGCCACCCGGGCCTTGCTCCCGGATACCACAGCTGCCGGCATCGGAAACGGCGGGGGCTTCACACGCGACAAGTCGTCGGTGGCCCCAAACGCAACGCGCGCACCGGTGGCGTCGCCGCTCCAAGCGCCGGATCGAAACCCGAGAAACTGTCGACGTGAGAGCACACCGAAGGGCATGACGAACGCGAACCGTCCGTCAACTCTGAGGTACTGCTCTACCGCTCTCGCCACAAAGACATCCGACAGATCCTGATGGGTCGCAACCTTGCCGCCCGCCCATAGTCCGCGCTCCCGGGCCAACCGCCTATAGGTCTGTTGGAGCGTCTTAGGCATAGATCGATACGAGAGCCAGGGCGGGTTGCCGACAAGCAGATCGGCCTGGCCCTCCGGTCGAGCGAACGAAAGGGGGCGGGCGAGGTTTCTGATGTAGTAGGACCAGATGTGGTCGCGGCCAGCGTCGTGTAGTCGACAGAGCTTTGTGAAGACGCGCTCAACAGCTTCCCGATCGTCATCACCATCGACTCGGTGAGCGTCCATTAGGCGTTTGATGCCGGGTGGCTTCGATGTACGTCGGGGCTGGGATGCCTTCTCGGCCAGCGCAGCAACGAGCCGATCAAAGCGGTGCGGATCCTCAAGGACTCCCTCCGGGAAGTGAAGGCTGTTCTCGAATAGCTCAAGCGAGTCGCCGGCATCAATGGTCAGTCCATCGTGCGTCAGAACCGTGTCGGGCCGCTCCCATCTCAGGGAGTCGCCGAGGAACACTGGAATGGAAAGCTCCTGTCGGTCGGCAAGTCGCGCGGGCGTGAGCGCCAGCAAGTAGGTGACGCGGGCAAGCGTCACGGCGACGGGATGAAGGTCCATCCCTCGCACTTGTGCAACGACTGTGCGGATCGCCTCTTGATTCCCGATGCCGGCTGCGTCGCACGCCTCAAGCACTCGGCGAACCGCCCAAAAGAGAAAGGTTCCCGAACCGCACGCCGGATCAAGGAGACGCTGGCTTAGCGGATCGTCGAAGCTCGAGTCAATCATCTTCTGCGCAAGCCAATCGGGCGTGTAGTACTCGCCCATCCGGCGTCGCGTCTCAGGGTCGATGATCGACTCGTAGAGAGCCTTGAGGACATCCCGCTCTACGTCACTCCAGTCGAACTTCGCAAGCCGCCTAGCGATTCCAGCTACCACCGATTGGCCCTGGGCCGGAATCGCCGGCCAATCGAAGAAGTCCGCCTCGACAACGCCATGAACGCCCGCCATGGCGAACTGCTGGCCCTCAAGCAACGCCCGCACATCGCCTATGGGATCTACGGCGAGTCCCATGACCTCGTGGGCGATCAACTCCGCGGTAAGGACGAGATATGTGTGGACGACGAACAACTCGTCGCTGTCCTCAAATCCTGTGCCGAATGCCGACGACAGAAGTCTGGACCACAGCTCTCGCTTGAGCTGGACCTCCGGCGCATCACGGCAGGTGTCGTACAAAGCCGTGAGATCAGCAAGATCAAGTGCGGCAGCGGGCGATTCGGCACCGAGACGCCGGAGGATCTCTTGCGGAGTGGGCCGAATACGGTCCCTTGAGGCGAGAACACTCTCCAGCCAACAGACGAGCCGATCCGCATCCTCCGGCCCGGAGAGACTAAGCCGCGTTACCTCCGCTAGGTGGCCGTCGGGCAAGAGATGGAGCAAGATCCACGTTCTGCCATCGGTGAGGAGACCGACGTAACGCTGCCGCTTCGTCTCGATTCGCTGTTCGACGTAACCCGTTAGCTGCTTACTCGCGCGTCGGACCATCTCCGACGATCCGAGATCACGCTTGACCTCTATCACTGCGCAACCCGCCTCAATGTCTACTCGACGTCCTCCGCCAGCGCCGACCTCCAATGAGACGTCAATCAGGTGGTCGGTGGCAAGACCCAGTGGCGCGGCGAGCAAGAACCCTCGAATATCTGCCTGAATGTCAGCCTCACTGCGACCAAGCGGACCGGCCGCCAACCGCGAGGCAATCGCAGTTAGAGATATCACCGTACTTAGTATTAGGCACTTTTCTGGTCCGGCTGAAGCCTTGACTGTCCCATTGCAGCGAGAGCACTGCTGCTTCGCGCGAATCGCTAAGGCGCGCGACCAGAGCGGACTACGCCCCTCGCCAAACTCCAGTCAGGCGTTGCGACCGAGCCCGCGAAGCAAGTCATCAGCAAGCGCGCTCACGGAGGCCGCGACGACCGCAGGATCGCCTACGAGCTCCTCGGCGCGTCCCGCCATGGTCGCTCCGAGCCTGCCGCCGGTTGATGCGAAGAGGTTTTGGAGGTAGGTAATGGCCGTCCGGGCGGCGTCGCCGGCGAGGTCGTCGCCTGCGAGGGCATTGAGACGGGCCACGAGTTGTCGTGGGTCGGCGGCGACAAGGAGCCGGTAGATGTCGTGGGCGTCCTTGTCGAGTAGGCGGCCGGGGTCGTTGCTGCGCTCGCCGAGCTTGTGCAGCTTGGAGATCAATAGGGCCGCTGGGCCTGCGACGTTGATCGTGGCCCGCCTGGGATCGGTGGGGTCGAGGGCGGCGATCGTCATCGGGGCGTGGTCGACGACGGCGGCCTCCAGGCCGTTGGTGCGTCGGGTCGCGTGGACGCTGTGGGGCGGGATTCGCGCACCGCGACGGCCGCGGTCCCCGGCAAGAGCCGTAGGGACCATCAGATCGACGGGGATGCCGGTCGGCGAGATCCAGCTGCCGGGTTGGGGATGGGTGGTGTCGAGGCGGAAGCCGGCCTCCTGCATGGCGGCGTCGAGAAGCGGGGCGTCATGGAGCTCGCGCGGATCGACGGCCAGGTCGCTGTCCTTGGTCGTCTCGGCAAGAGCGACGGCCGCAGCGTCGGTGTGCAGGTAGATGGCTTGGGCGCCGATCAGCACCAGCGCTTCGCGGTGGGCGGCCAATGCCGTGAGCGCGTCCAGCAGCGCCGAGCGTGCGGCGACGAGCAGGTCAGCGTCGCCAGCGGGACTCATCGGCCTCCATCCAATCGAGCAGGGCTGTCGCCTCGCTGGGGTTGCGGCCGGGGCCGGTGAGCAGGTCGACCGCTACCTGGCTGAGCGCGGCGACTCGCAGGCCGTCGATGGTGTCGGCGCGTTCGAAGACCACGTCGTAGTCGCCTGTGGCCAAGGCGACGTTGGCTCCGGTGTCTGCAGGACGGAGGTCCAGGGCCTCGGCCGCGGCGGACGGGTCACGCACGTAGAGGGTCGCCAGGCGCACTGGGGCATAGGCCGCAACGCGCTCGGCCGCCAGCGACCCGGTCACGACATAGTCGAGCTCCGGAAGCGACGCCAGTCGGTCGGTTAGCGCGGCGAGGCCGCGCGGCTCCAGGTAGGTCGCGAAGGTGTTGGACTGAGCGAAGCCGTAGTCCTCGCTCCAGCGCTCCAGCAGCTTGCGCCAGCGAACGTTGCTGATCGGCCCGTAGCGCTGGCGCTCGACTATTCCCTCCTGCTCGAGGAACTCGACCACGCGATACGTCGCGCCGGTCGACGTGCCGGCGCGCTCGGACAGCTCGGGCACGGTGTAGGGGGGCGCGAAGTCGACCAGTGCCCGCACGACGCGAGCAGCGGGCGGCCCCTTCAGTGACCCGCGCGGCCGCCCTGGCCCACGCCAGGGATCGCGATCCGCGCCCCGATCGGCGATGAACAGCGCCGGCCGGTCGGCGGTCACGAGCATGTTCCCCGTCGCGTCCACATAACCCGCCCCTGCCTCGACGATCCGCTCGCGGGTCGATGGCGCGAGATAGCGCGCTGCAAGGATCGGCACGACCGCCACATCTCCCCGGACCCATCGCGAAGACATAGCTTGCAGCTGTACGAGCGCCGCCGGCACGTCGCGGGTGTTGAGCAGCCGCTTGGCCTCCACGAGCAGAACCGCCTCCTGCCCATCGGGCGCGCGCAGCCGCACGACGCCATCGACCCCGTAGTCGAGATTGGAGGGAACCTCGACGTCCGCCCTCCACCCGGACGGCAAGCGGCCCTCAACAAGCCCGATAACCAAGCGAACGAGAGTGTCGCCGGACGCAGGAGTACCAGCATCCCCCAACGCGAGGAATGCGCTGCTGTCGATCAAAGACGACGTCATTGGCTTATCCTAGCCTAGATTCTATGGTATGTACAGGTTCCGCTGTCAGCGGAACACGTCTCTTACATGGATCATGCTCCAGCCCGCGCCGGATCAATGCGTTCCTTCAGAAGCCTCTCGGCCAGCACCCCCGGAAAGCACCGCGTTGGTCAGCGCCCGATCGGGCACTTACTACTCGAATGCGCGGGACATCGCAGCGACGACCAGAGCGACGTTCTCGGGACGCTGGACGAGCCAGCCGCGTTCGTCGCGAAACGGCCGCTCCCATCCGCGATCGGCGAGGAGTGGGAACAATGTCTGGACCGCCAAGTCGTCGTCGCGGACCAACGTTGACACCGTCAGGCCAGGGTGTGGCTGAACGTCGAGCAGCTTCCTACCATCAGCCAGTCTGCGCAGCCCCTCGGGTGCCGGCAACTTGGATCCTGCGGCGAACCTAATCGATACGCGGACTCCGCGACCAACAGCGCCATCGAGCTTGGCAAGCAAGTCCCGATCGACGGTAAGCGGAGAGATAAGGGGCGTCGCGAGCAGTATCCGATCCGCCGCCGACCGCAAGACGGTATCCAGCAGCCGAGGATGCTCGTGCGGGGGCACACTCCTGACCCTTAGCGCCCTCGTGGAGGTCTGCGCTGCTTGGGCGACATCGGATTCCGAGGCCGTGGAGGAGCGCTCGCGTCGTGCCCTGCGTCGCAAGGCGCGGGCCTCTTCATCGGCATCCGGGTCGTAGCGATCCCGCAACTCCTCCGGCAAAAGATTCTCGTAGCGCCGCCCCCGCCTCAGCTCACTCGGGAGTCGAAGCTGCCGCATCGACTCAGGATGCGCGAGAGCCGCCTCGTGTTCCTGGCTCAGGGCGCCCTCGATCACCGGAGCCGCTTGAATTACGCGATCGCGCGAGCGGAGCACTCCGAGCGTGCCTTCGCGATAGACGCGCTCCTTACGCAGTATCCCTTTGACGGCCAACAACTCAATCTCCTGGTCGCGACCGTCCCCGCTCCGGCGCACGATCTGCTCAAGTTCACCCAACGACTCCTGGAGTTCGAACACGTCCGGCGGCATCGCCGGCCGAGCAGGCAGCTCGCGAAGCCCAAGCCCTCGGCGCTGATTCGTTTCGATGGGCAGATCAAGAGGCACAGGACGCCTTAGCAAACCGTCGTAGTCGAACGAGACGATCCGGGCTTCGCTCCGCTCTCGAACCGCCGTGTCGGCTACCTCGTTTCCAAGCGTCGTCAGGCGAAGGACGTCGCCGGGTTCGACCGTCGCCCATTCGTGCCCGACTAGGGCATCGACCGTCGCCGCGAACGTCCGGTCATCCAGCCCGAGCACGGCCCGTATCTCCCTGAGCGAGGGATCCGCTTCGCGACTGGTGCGCATTACGAACTCCTCGAGTGGCGAAATGCGACGTTGCGCAAGCACCTCTATTCGAACGCGCAAGCGCCAGTAAGGCAACGCCACAGGTACGCACGCAAGCATCTCGAAGTCGGGGCGATCCTCAGCGACCAGGGCGACACCATCTAGGTCGCTCACGAGAGGCGCCCCTTCATCAGCGCACAATCGTCCGGGTTGTCGTCGATATGTTCGAGCACCCGTCGCATCGCCTGGCTGCCGCGGGCTTCGCGGGCAAACAGGTGGTCGCCGACAACGATCATCGCGTCCTGGGCGCGGGAGAGGGCCACGTTGATCCGCGGGCGCTCTTTCACAAATCCCAGCTGCCTCTTGGCGTTCGAACGCGTCATGCTGTAAAGAACGATTTCTGCCTGTCGTCCCTGGAATGCATCTACGGTGTGGCATTCGATCGCAAGATTGCGCCAGTTGTGCGCCTCTCTGGCGATCCGCCTTTCCAACGCGTCGCGCTGAGCGGCGTAGCCGGCCAGAACCGCGACGGATGGCTTCGCCTTCGCGCTCGCTGCCAGCCCGTTCGCAGTGTTCAGGAAGGTGCTTATGACCTTAATTTCAAGATCGTTTCGCACACTCACGCCGAGCCTTTGCTCAAACCGCTCCTTGTATGGCGTCGTCGTGAGCCAGGTGACTGGTCGTGGCGCGAGCATGGTCAGCCACGTGAGGCCGGGACGGTCCTCCGACGTAAGTCCTTCCTCGGGGTAGAAGCAGTCCGCCACGAGCCTTCCGATGGCTGGATGCATCCGATGCTGATGCGTCAGGGTGACGATGTTCGTCTTCTTAACCTGGTCCGCAAGCGCAGTGAACAGAGGCTTCTTGATCTCGTCAGAGGTCAAGCCGCGCTCGGCCAGCTGGCTCTCGTCGATCGCCTCCTCCTCCAGGTAGGGCGGCAACTGCCGATCGTCGCCGACTAGGATAAATCGCCGACCGCGCGAGAGGGGGATCATCAGTTCAGGCGCGGTCGCCTTTGACGCCTCGTCAATGATGACGACATCGAAGTCGACGCTATCGGCGCCTCGCTGCCCCGCGAGTCCGACGCACGTAGCCGCGACCACTTGGGCGCGGCCGAGGATCGCGGCCCGAAACGCGGACCCCAGACCAAAGCGGGCCTGCCAGTCATTCAGGAGGTTGAGGAGACGGAGGCAGGCTTCGGTTCCGCGCTTGTCCGCCGGCAGAAGCGACGCCGCGTCCGCGTCGAGTCCGTCAGCCGACAGACCGCTTCGCGACGTGCGTCGTGACAGGTGCCCAAGCTCCGCCAACCGTCTGATGTGCTCTTTGATCTCATCGGCGCATATCGTGTGCTCGTCACGCAACTCCTCGATCTCGTCCAGCCGCTCGCGCAGAGCCTGCGAGGTTGTGGCGCCCTGTGTCGCATTACGGGACTCGCTCTTGAGGACATCGACCTGGGCCTCAAGATCCTCTCTCTGAGAGTCGATGCCCTCAAGACGGCGCAGGTCCGCGGCGAGCGCGCCAAGCGTCGCCGCCGTCTCGACGGCTTTCGCGTCGATCTGCGCCGACTTGGCCCAGCGGCGTAGCCACTTCTGACCAGCCCGAATCGCCTGGCTGCGCCATGCCGCGACTAGGTGATCGAGAAGCAGTTCTCTGCTCGTGCCTGCTACTCGATCGTCGCCGGTTCGCGCAATCCGCACAAGCTCCATCGCGATCCGAGTTCGCGTCAAGCCATCCAAGGCGTGATCGAGCGCCGCATGAGATTGCGACGCAATCAGGATTCGAGCGTCGGGATTTCGATCCAGTTCCTGCACCACCAGCTCGATGATGAATGTTGTCTTCCCAGTCCCAGGAGGGCCCCGCACAATAAGCAGATCCTCGCTTCCTAGAGCGGCTTCGACCGCTCGTCGCTTCGGCTCGTCGAGCGGCAGATGGAACTCAAGATCAGTGACGGCTCTCGGTGCACGGATTTTGGAGATGTCGACCAACAGATCACCGAGGTCCGGCCGAACAGCGCGACCGTATTCGACAGCGTCGAGCGCTCGCTGCTGGCGCTCAATCGACGTCTGGTTCGATCGTCGATCCCGGCGCAACATCCCACTCGTCAGAGGCTGGCGAGCGCCGCGCGGGTCGGGCTCGACGGTCAGGGACTTTCCCTTAGCTGCAGTAACCGGCCCGTAGAAGTCCTGCCCCCCGTCAGCCGTTGCGACTCGCACCTCGCCGAGGAGTTCCACTGGGACGCGATGCATCAGCTCGAACTCCACACCGCCTCCGGTCGTGGTGGTCGCTTCAACGTACTCAAGAGGGTCCTCGTTCGCTGCCTCATACGCGCGAAGCAGCGTGAGCAGGGCGCGCCAAACAACAAACGGTCTTGCGCGCGTGTCAGGTCCGCCCAGTGATCGTGCCGCGCTGTGCTCTGCAAACCCCTGGATGAACTCGCGCACCACGAGCGTCGCCTCGGGGGCGCCTGAGGCCACGCCGACGCGCAGTCGCATCGGGGGCTGCCATCCCCGCTCCCGATCTCGATCCAGCACCCAGGTCGGCGGGCACCCTGCTGATGTCACGATCAAAGCCGAACCACTTGGGTGGACCGCGGCCCGCGCCGACATCGTCGGCGTGATGATGAGGTACCGGCCATCGCCCTGCGCCTCGACGACATGCACGGGCCCCTGGATCTCTCGAACCAGGAGATCGTCGGCATCGGCGGAGTAGATGTCGAGTTCGTCCTCAAGAGTGCCGGCCGCGCCGTCCCGCATCACCACCGGCACCGGTGGACTAGCTGTAAGAACCGGCCAGGTTGTTTCCGGTCAGCTGGTGTAGGCGGCTGATCGGGGGCTGGCGGCTGAGGGAGCCGTGTGGTCGTCGGTGATTGTAGGTCCAGAGCCAGCCGTCGAGGGC
>Ga0190272_10000343_pt1 | contig 25812 bp, 26 predicted proteins | sample Popmic504T_FD_133746 | JGI IMG/M metagenome (GOLD analysis project Ga0190272, IMG submission 133746) | Populus adjacent soil microbial communities from riparian zone of Shoshone River, Wyoming, USA - 504 T | ecosystem: Environmental > Terrestrial > Soil > Riparian zone | place: USA: Wyoming...
CCCCTCTGGTGGCTCCCGGACGATCCATCGGCGGCTTCTTGCTGAAGTGGGCCAAGAACGAATCCCCTTCAGACCCGACCGCCACTACCCGCGTGTGAAGAGACGGCTCCCATACTCTTTCCCTAGCGCCGCCCTGCGCCGCACCGATCCTCCCAAACACGAAGCTGCACGGGTCGAAATCGCCTTAAGTTGACGCCATTGGGTCTGAAGACCGGGCCTACAGATCTTGTGCTGCCTTCGGCAGCGCGGGCGAACGAACGGCCAGGCCAGATTCACAAACGAGCTTCCACGGACAACCCTTGGACACTCTTTTCCGGGGAGCTGTACTAAGCAGAACGCACTCCAGACGCTTCGCGTTGCCGTAGGTGTGAACGAGTGCGTCGTGCCTGGGCGGCCACGCTGGCTTCGGGCACCGGCTACAGACCCAGATCCGCATGGCAGAGGGCGATGTTGTGGGCGAGGCGGACGGTGCGGACGTCGTCCAGGAGCGGATCGTTCTCGACCGATCGCCAGACCTCGAGGGCCTGCTCGATCGCGCCGAGGTGGTACAGGGCCGCGCCTTCGGCGATCCGTGCGTCCACGTACCAGAGACGCTCGCCGTGGGCGCGAAATGTCACTGCCGCTTTGCGCAGCAGCTTCACCGCTTCCTCGGCACGCCCGACGCGCTGGAGGGCCGGGGCCTTCACCATCGCCAGGCGACCCAGTTCGTACGACGTCCCCGGCACCCCTCGAAGACCGTCCGGGCGCGGTCGGCACATTCGAGGGCGTCATGATCGTGGCCGGCCAGGGACAGTCTCAGAGCGCGATTCCGCAGGGCCTGTCCGTGCAGGTTGGCGACGTACTCCGCTGGATACGCGGTCGGTCCAGCTCTTCGGCGAGCTGCAGCGCGAGGTTCGCAACGCGGAGCGCCGGCGTCGGCGCCTCCTCGGTCATCGGGTCCATCCGGTCCAGCAGGTGTTTGATGATGCCGGCCGTCTGGGTGCCGGCCGTTTTCCGGACGTGCTGCAGCCACCACGCCTCCGGACCCGGCCAGGATCTCGTCGCACAGCGCGGGCGCCCATTCGCCCTCCCACTCCAGCCGCTCGGCCAGGGCTGCGATCTCGCGGAGGTGGTCAGGGTTGATGGCAGGCAGTCCCTCCGGGACGGTCCCGTTGGCCGGCATCTCCGTGAACTCACGCAACTCGGCCAGCGCTTCCGTGCAGTCCGCACAGGACGGCAGATGAGCCTCGACTTCGGCCGCAATGGGCGAGGTGCCGTCCAGGCAATCAATCAGAGTCTCGGGATCGTAGTGAGTCATGTCTCCTACGGTGAACCGAGGCAACTGCTAAGGGCGCTGATACAACTCGTTCTCGCATTGTGAACATCTGATCTGCCTGGGATCATTCGCCGCGCCGCACTTCCAGCACCCGATCTTCCCGCCATACAAGCGATCGGGTTGGTATGGTTTGGGGCTGGCGCTTACTGGCGCTTCTCGAGCCGGAGGCGCACTGGGTGAGCGTACGGCTTCTTTGCTTCCAGGAGACGTTGCACGATCTGGCGCGTCAACGGAAGCGATGGGACCCTGAGATCGGAAGATCAACTGGTCAAATCGAACGTAATCCACCTTTGAGCCCAAGAGTCCGCCCAGACACCCTGGCTGCACCTCGATGTTCACATCTACGACTTGGATGAACTCCCAGCCCCCAAGAACATGCTGATTGATGGCGCTTTCAAGCTGCTGAGCCACGTCCGACGGAGAAAGCTCACCGCGGCTTCGACCGATAAACGGGACAACCTTGTAGTTGTACGGCACCGACCGTCCTCCCCTCATACTCACTTACCTGCACACAGATTCTCGGCGCGATCACGGCAGCCGTACATGAAGAGTAACGGATTCCGGCGCTAGTGACGCACATGTGTATTCGGCTTCGAGCATATCGGATACGTAGATCTCAAGCAGGTGGTTTAGCTCCTTGACGAAGCCGAAGCGGCGCGGCGGTGGCCGCGATCGACGTTTGAGAAACGAGTCGCGAACTGCAACCGCCATCACGCTGTCGTGCTGGCGATGAAGTAGTCGGCTCGGCCTGCGGGCCGAAGCCGCCGCACCAGCCTCAAGCGGGTAACGATCGGCGTTGACTCGGTCGCTCTTGTTGCCAATCTTCCGCACACGCCCGCTCGTTGCAGACGATCACACGTTCGACGTGCCTCGTGAGCACGTCGAGCAGGCACTGCGCCTGTGTCCCTTCTTCGAACGTGATGTGTACGTTGGATCCGGACCCTTGCACCAGGGCGACGGTCGCTTTCGCCTCCGTCGGCACGGTCGCTCGCATCACGATCGCGCCCTGTTCATCACGCACCCTCACCACCACCGTTACTTGAGTGGACGTCGAGAGCCGCGAACTGGGACGTGCGCTAGGAGAATTCGGGAAGGGTCATCGCTGGTGGGCCACGCTCGATGATCTTGCACACTTGTGCGATAGTCTCTCGATCCCCAATAATGCTCAAAAGAGCAATGTACTCGTCGGCGGCTGCACTTGCGGCTTCTACATCACCTCCATCAAGTAAAACACGGAAAAGCAGATCGTGAGCCGAGCGGTTACGTGGATACCGATCGAGAATAGCGCGAAGATGCTCCGCTGCCTTTTCAAACAAGCCATATTTGGCGAACACCCTCGATTCGTTCAGGTGCGCCGTCACAAAGTTTTCATTAGGAGGCCTCTCTGGTGGGATTTGACCGCGCTCGATCACATTAGAAGCCGCCAAGTTGCGCTGAGAATTGGCAGGGGTACTGGAATTACCCATGGATCTATCCGAATCTATCTGTTGAGGAGCCTCAGAAGATGGTGGCTCAGAAATTTCTATTGTGCTTGGAACCGCTGTGGCAGGCGCATTTGCTTCACTTGCAAATTTGTACGGCCTAACCCAGCCTATGAGATCTTCTCGGCGGGCGTATTCGGGTAGCTTTTGGAGAATGGCGATCTTTATATCGCGCGGATCGGACCAGAATCGAACAACGCGGCGCAGAACACTGTTGCGGAACTCTTTGAACTGCTGTGCGTGATCCTGCTCTATCACGGATGACCCTTGCGTCCTCACCTTTCGTTCGAGGGCGTCTGGGTCGATTACGACGGCGAAGAGTGGCTTATGCGCCGCAATGGCATGCTCATACTCGAGTTGGACGTAGCTCTTGTTTGTGGCAATATCGACGCTGCCATAGCGACCACCAAGGATGAGCAGAAACACGTCGGACTCATCAATCCACCTGCGGATGACCTCCATTTGTGATTGATCATCGGCCGCAAACAACTCCATGCCAGCTGGGATATGGCCCGCAGCGAGTATCCCCTCGACTGCGGCTTGTCGCTCCTCCCTCAGATCTTCATACGTGGAGGATACGAACACCTGCAGTTTCTTTGTGAGCATCAACAATGATAGCGTACCGCTCCCGATCATAGTCATCGTTCGGTGATAAAGCCAGCCACTCGAACGCATGACCAGTGGCACCGCCCGACGCACGATTCGACCGCGTCACGCGCTTTAGGTAAGGAAGGGACTTGGCCAACTTGTATTTCGGCTAGGCGTAGCACGGCGCATGCGCTCGAACCATGATAGATAAACCGGGCTCGCGAGAGAACGTTGCGCGATATCTGGCTTGAGCGTGTCGCATATGGGCGCGTCGAGAATGCGGTTGCAACGAGGTTGAATCGCCTCCAGTGGGCCGGACGCTAGCTGGTCAAGCGCCTTCCGGCGCGTCTACTCCTCCCCACCGCCCCTCCCCGGCACAAACACCCGCGGCCTCTCCCCGCAATGCCTCCCCAGTGACATCCGCGCGTCGCGCACCACCTGCGCCGAAACCTTCCCCAGCTCCAGCGCCTCGTTGAGGTAGGCGAGGGCGGTGATGGCGGGGGTGTGCATGCCCGCTTTGGTGAACTCGGCGATGAGGTCGCGGCAGATGGTGGGGACTTCGTAGGGGCGGTTGATGGCCAGAAGCGCTTCGGCCAGCTCGAGGGCGGCGATGCCGGCTTCGACGGTCAGGGAGAGCTCCAGGTACTCGCGGCGCGACTGGCGGAGGACTGGGACGGCGTCGTGGGGACGGCCGGAGGCGATGAGGGCGCGGCCGAGGAGCATGCGGCTGCGGGTGCGCTCGGAGGGCATGTTCAGGCGTTCGAACTCGGCCACGCAGAGCGTCGCCGCGGGGAGGGCTAGCGCGGGCTGGCCCAGGTCGGCGTGGCAGAGGGCGATGTTGTGGGTGAGGCGCACCGTGCGGATCTCGTCCAGCAGGGGATGGCCCTCCACCGAGCACCAGATCTCCAGCGCGCGTTCGACGGCGCCGGTGTTGTAGATCACGGAGCCCTCGGTGATGCAGGCATCCACGTACCAGAGGTTTTCCCCGAGGTCGAGGAACGTCTCGGCCGCTTCGCGCACCAGCCTCGCCGCCTCGCCGGCGCGCCCGACGTACTGGAGGGCCGTGGCCTTGACCATGGCCAGGCGGGCCAGCTCGAAGGACGTGCCCTGCACTCCCTCGAACAGCTCCTGGGCATCGTCCGCCCGGAGGAGGGCCTCCTGATAGTGGCCGGTGAACGACAGCACCATGGCCTGGTTGCGCAGGGCCTGCCCGTGCAGGTTGTCGATGCACTGCCGCGGATAGGCCGTCCGGTCGAGGGTCGCCGCGAGCTGCACGGCCAGATCGGCCATCCGGAACGCCTGGGCCGGGTCCCGCTCCAGGATGGTCCGCAGCCGCTCGATGAGCGTTCTGATGATGCCGGCCGTCTCGGTGCCGGCCGTGCGCCGCACATGCTGCAGCCACCACGGCGCCGGGCCGGCCAGCATGGCGTCACAGATGTCCTGGGCCGCCCCGTATTCGGAGCTCAGGCGCTCGGCCAGGGCGATGATGGCCTGGATCCTTCTCCTCGGAAACCGGAGCAACTCGTCGTCATCCTGATGTGCCACTGCTGCGACTCTCCTCTTCTTTTTCCCCGTGCGGCGTCCCCGTGCCTGCGGCCCGGTGGTGCTTGCGGAGGATGGCCAGCGATTTCGCGATGAGCTTCTCCGCGTAGAACGTCGCGATCTTCAGCTCGTCCGCGATCTCGCGAAAGGTCCGGTGCTCCTGAAAGCGGAGCCGCAGTGCTTCCCGGCCACTCTCCGGGACATCCCGCACGGCCTTCCACGTAAAGAGTCCGTCCTGCACGGCCCGCGTTTCCTCGGCGGTCGCATCCGGCGGCGGGGCCGTAATGGCCAGACACATGGCGTAGCTCTCCGCGGAGCTCTTCCCGATCTGGAGGGCCGCTCCCCGCAGCCAGCCCGCCGTGTCGGCCACTCGCGGGCCCGCGGTCACATAGGCCGAGAACACGTCCTGTACGACATCCTCCGCGTCTTTCGGCGGCATGCGGAAGGTCGTGGCCAGGGTGCGGTGCAGCTGGACGCCCACCGTCGCAAACAGTCTGTCCAGTATCTCCGCCTCGGCGGAGCGCCGGAGGCGCTCGACTTCGTCATCGAATATGTTCATGCGGATTGTGGAGTACTATACACGAAGTCCACCCGACATCCCCACGAATGCAGACGCAGGAGTCATGGCCATGCTCGAACCTCTCGCCGATTTCATACGCCTGGAGCGGACAAAACGCAACCTCACGCAGGAGGAGCTGGCCGACCGCGCGGGCGTGAGCCGCTGGCAACTCAATACGTTCGAGAACCACAGGTCGAAGCCGTTCTTCGAGTTCGTCGTGCGGCTCATGCAGGCCCTGGAGCTGACCGAGATCCCCGTGACCGGTCTCCGCCTCCGCGCCGCCTCGCCCGACCTGGCGGCGCTGGTCACGGCCCGCGCGGCCGTCGACGTGGCCATGCGCGTGGTCCGTCAATACAACGCGGCGGCAGGGCAGCTGGGTGACATCGCCGTCGAGCTGGAGGAAGCGGCGCAGTCGGTGGACGGCGCGCTGAAGCGGTCGCTGACGCCGGCCCGCCCGCCGAGCCCTGAATTGCGCAAGGCGATCGACCGTCTGGAGGCCACGCCGCCGGAGGAGCGCGAGAAGGTGGGGCGCGGCCTGCGCGAGCTGGCCGAGGGCTCCGAGCCGCGCACGCGCGTCGCGCCGGCCAGAGCGGCCGCCAAAGCGGCGGCCAGGACTGCCACACGGAAGCGCGCCCGGTAGGCAACGATGACAGCCGACGGGAGCAGCTGGCGCGAAGTCGAGCAGTGGTTGAGCGCGAGCCACGCCGAGGCGGGGCGGGTGCTGCCGCAACTGCTCAACCTCCCTACGCCGATGCTGGCGAGCGAGCTGGCGCGCCGGCCGGAGTTGCGCACGGTCGGCATGATCCAGCGGCTCACCGCGGTCGCCGAAGAGGCGCTGGACCGCTTTCCGCTGCGCGCCTGCGAGCTGGCGGCGATCGCCGTGGAGTCCGCGGCCAGGATGGAGGTGCCGCCCGCGCGGGTTTCGGTGGCATTGAGAATCCAGGCCCAGGCCTGGATCACGCATGCCCGTGCGCTGCGCGGCGTCGGCCGGATCGGGGAAGCGGCGGAGGCCATCGCCATGGCCCGGGAGCTGTTCCAGCAGACCCCGGCCAATGAATGGTCGCTGGCCAAGGCCGACCTGCTCGAGGCGCAGTTGCTGCACGACCTCGGGCGGCGCGAGGAAGCCCTGCCGCTGGTGCGCCGCGCCTCCTCGCTCTTCGCGTTCCATTACGACCACGACCACTATCTCCAGGGCCGGATGATCGAGACGTGGATGCTCTGGAGCGCGGGCGACGGGGCCGCGGCGACGGAGGTCTGGCGAGCGACGGTCGAGGAGGCGGAGCAGTACGGCAACCCGGCGCTGGTGGCGCACCTGGAGCGGAAGATGGGCGTCTTCGAGCTGCGCCACGGCAGTGACGAGGAGGCGGCCCGCCTGCTCGCCTCCGCGCTGGCCACGTTCGTCGGCGAGGGACTGACCGGCGAAGCGATCCGCGCCCGCTGGAACCTGGCCGAGGCCGCGGCCGCGCTGGGCCGAATCAACGAGGCCATCTCCGAGCTTCACAAGGTGCGCGCGGAGCTGGTGGCCATGGGCCGCCTCGGGGAGGCCGCGCTGGCGTCGATGGCCGGCCTGGAGCTGCTCCTGGCCGCGGGCCGTCTCGACGAAGCGACGTCGCTGGTGGACATTCTGGCGTTCCTGTTCCGCGACGCGGGGATGGCCACGAACGCGCTCGAGGCCTTCTCGTATCTGCGCGCCCGCGCCGGGCAGGGCCGGCTCACGCAGGACGACGTCACCCACGTGCGCCGGTTTTTCGAGGATCTCCCGCAGCAGCCGTACATGTGGTTCCGAGGACTGGACTGATGGAGAGCTTGCGCCGGCGCATCGTGGCCACCGCCCCGTTCCGGCGCGCGCTGCGCGGTCTCGGGTCGCCCGGCGCGGAGGCGTTCGTGCGCTCGGCCGCGCGCAACATCGCGCAGCGTCCGGAGCACGCGGCCGAGGTGGAGCGGACCGACGTCCGCGTGGTGCACATGCGCGGCTACGGCGGGCTGCCGGCGCTCCGCATCTTCTTCACGTTCGACGCGCAGGCGGTGTACCTGCTGGACCTCAGGCCGTACGACGAGCTGTCCGTCGCGGCGTACGAGGAGTAGGGGGCGGGTGAGGGGCGCAGGCAGCAGGGCGCAGGGCGCAGGAGCAGGACCGAAGTAGAACGCTTTCATTGCCCCGCGCAACGCTTCGCGTTGTTAAAGAGAAGGGGCGTCTCGCGACAAGTCAGTCCCCTCTCCCCACCGCAGTGGGGAGAGGGTTAGGGTGAGGGGTCCTCGCGCTCGGCAAAAGGGCGCCCCTCACCCTAACCCTCTCCACGTGCGCGGGGAGAGGGGACTGACTTGTCCCGAGACGCCCGATCTCTCTCCTGCGCCCCGCCTCCTGCGCTCCGCGACCTGCTCACCGCGCCCTACTCCTCGGTACGCCACAGGTGCCCGTACTCGGCTGCCAGCTCCCGTGCGCGCTTCTTGTCGTCTTCGGACAGCGGGGCGTCGACGATGAGCCGCTCCGCGAGCGAGGCGCCGTGGAGGCGCATGTACCGGAGGAGGTTCCGCCGGAGCGTGTCGAGAGAGGGACGGGAGGTCATGAGCGTTCCGAGTAATGCATGGTGCGGCCTACTTGATCACCCGGCGGCGCCCAGCTGATTTCGCCCTGGTGCTGGCGCGGACCAGTTTCCGCTCGAGCGCGGGCGCAACCGCGGTGCCACCGCGTCGGAGCTCGGTCGCGCCCACCGGCTCGGCCGCCTGCCCTTCGACCAGCGCGGCGACCTTGTCCGCCGCGCGGCGCAGCTCCGCGAGCGCGGCGCGGGTGGCATCGGCCGACCCGGCCACCACTTTCACGTCCCGCACGCCCAGCGACAGCTCCTTGATGTTGGGGAGCACGGCCACGAGCTTCCGGAGGGAGTCGAGGGTGATGTTGGTGCCGCGCTTCTCGAAACTGCTCAACTGACTGCGGGGGACGCCGGCCAGGTCAGCCAGGTCGCGTTGCGACATGTCCAGCGCCTTGCGCGCCGCTGCGACTTCGAGGTGCAACATCGGTCCTTAAGGGTAGCACGAATTTGCGGTGACGGTCTGGTATTCCGGACCGTCACCGGCGGGGCCCGACCGTAAAGTCGACGGATTCGCGGCACGAGTCCCGCGGCTACACGCGTAAAGGCCGCGAAAGCGCGCGGGAAGGCTGCCGACTCGCGTGTGTAGTCCGCTCCAGCGGTAGCAAAGCCCCGCGACGGCAAGCGTGGAGTCTCATGATTTTGAGCGTGAAGTCGGCGACTGCGGGCGTACAGAGCACGACTCGAAGCGCAAAGTCCCGCGGCTGCAAGCATCAAGTCCAGAGCTCCAGGCGTGAAGCGTGCGACTGCAGGCGTTGCGCTCGCACACCTTCAGGCGCGAAGCCCGCGACCGGAGGCGTGAAGCCCGCGGCTAAAGGCCTCAAGCGCGCGGCTGCAAGCGTCAAGGCCGCGACTTCGCGGTCTGTCGTGGCGTGATTCGGTGGCTTCAGCGCAGAACCGCGCGCTCCCGGTGACTCGACGCAAGCCTTGTCCGTTTCATCCCGGTGTTGCAGTCGCGATGCGTGACTCTGAAGCCCACCGTCGCACGGTCGGCGCCGGACGATCGCGAACGTGGCAACTGGTTGTCGCGCGCGTGAAGGCCGCGACGCCAAGCCTCCCGTCGCCGGCTTCACGCTGGTGAAGCCCGACTTCATGGATCGCGGCCGGACGTCGCGTCAGTCTCTTCCGTTCACAGTTTTGTAACGAAACCGACCGTAACTATTGGACTGGTTTAATGGTCCAATGGTCCGGTATACCGAGCACGTCCTGCAGACGACAAATCGAAACGAAACGAAAGGAAATGAAAGGAAGGTCAATCCCATGTCTGAAATTACAATCATCGAACAGGAGCAGCTCGCCAGCGAAATTCTGCTGTCGGTTCGCTCCATCCCCACCCGCATCAGCGGGTTCTCTTTTCTTCCCGTCAATGAGCGCCGCCGTCTCCAACTCGCGGCCAACCTGCCGGTTCCGTTCCTCAATTCGGCGGCTCGCGCCCTCGACGGCGCGCCGCCTCTGCTGGAGCACAGCGGCGGGAACGCCGCGACGCTTCGGAACGCGATTGCGTTCCGCAACAACTTCGAAGGCGTGGCCAACGAACTGATCATGGTGGGGAACGGTCTCCGCCAGACGATCACTCTCCTGTTGAGCGGCGCCGGCAACGCCGCGCTCCGCATCTACGCCATCGCCAAAGCGCTCAATCGCGAAGACGACCGCGCCCTGCTGATCCCCTACATCGCCGACATGCAGCGCACCCTCGGCCGGTCTCGCGTGTCGAATCCGCCCGTCGAGGTCGTCCCCGACACGCCGCCGACGACCGGCGCCCCGGCGCCGCGGCTGGAAGGGAAATGACGATGCGACGCCAAACCATCGTCATTCTCGCCGCCGCTCTGGTCATGGTCGGGTGCGCGTGGCTCTCGGTCGCCGAATACGACCCGGCCCTCGCGCACGGCGTGGCCGGCCTGCAGAAGAAGGTCGACACCTTCCTGGCCGGTCTCGGTGAGTGCGCGGGCACCCCGGAAGGGGAGTACGACCGCCACGCGAGCTTCTACGCGGAGGCGCGCCAGGAGCTGGCCGGTCTCGGTCAGCTCGCGCGTGTGCAGCCGGGGAACGACCTGACTGTCCGCTCGCTCGACTCGCTCGCTGAAAACCTCGACCAGCTCGAGGCCATGCATCGCGCCGGCATCACGTCCGCCGACGAGGTCGCGCTCATCGCCGGGCTCTTCGACACGCAGTTCCGCATGTTGCTGGAGCTCGAAAACGCCAAGAAAACGGAGGAGCAGTGACATGAGCATCAAGGTCAACGACGTCGCCAACACCATGGTCGAAGCCGTCCGGGGCCCGCTGGCCCGCATCGTGGGCAAACGGTGGCCGGCCGTGCGCAAGCTGGTCACGGAGGAGATGCAGACGCTCGCCTCCGCGCTGCTGAAGATCAAGCGCCAGTACGACACGGGCAAGATCGACGCGGCCCGCGCGCGCGAGCTGCTGGTCATGCACGCGAGGATCGTCGATGACGTCCTCCGCCACATCAAAGGCATCGGCATCTACACGGCGCGTCAGACCATCGACGCGGCCGTGCGGGCCGCGCTCAGTCTCATCGGTCTCAAAGACCCGCGGAGCCACTCGTCCGCGTCGTCCGGGAAGTCAACCGCCGCCACGACGCGCGCAGCAGGAGCGGAACTGACCGCCACCGCCGCGTCCATCGAGCCCACTCAGGAGGTGGCGCCGAGCTTCAAGGCCGGCAAGGACCTGTAACGCTCTGAAGGGGAGGGGCCGGCGTCGTGTGACGCCGGCCCCTCATTCTGAAAAACGCAGGGCGTGGCTCCAGCCCGCCCACCCCGCCCGAGGGGCGGGCTGAAGCCACGCCCTGCGTTCGGAGCCTTGTCCAAAACGAGACATTTATGACGATACCCATCCAACTGGCCATCCAGGGCGGCGGCGCGAAGATCACGCATCTCCTGGCCGCGCTCGAAGCCGTGCAGTCGCTGCAGCGCCAGGGCGTCGTGCGCGTCACACGCATCGCCGGCACGTCCGCCGGCGCCATCGCCGGGGCGCTCTTCGCGGCGGGCGTGGACATGCAGCGGGCGCGCGATCTGTTCGAGGCCCACCGCGACGAGCTGCTGCACGCCTTTCCGCCCACCGGCTTCCGTCTGCGCTCCGCCTGGTGCCTGCTGACGCGCCGTCCCTATTGGGATGCCGCGCCGCTGCGCCGGCTCCTGGCGAAGCTCCTCGGCAACTGTCACCGCCTCGGCGATCTGGAGACTCCGCTGGTCATCGTGGCCGCGGACCTCACCAACATGCAGCCGTGTGTCTACGAACACCCGTACGAGCCGCTCCTCAGTAGCCTGATGGACTCGGCGGGCATCCCGTTCTTTCTCCGCACCGCTCCGAATGACGGCGGCTCCCGCGTCATCGTGGACGGCGGCGTCTGCGAGAACCTTCCCTCCGATCAACTCGCGTACAGCGAGGAAGACGGCGAAGTCCTCGGCATTACGTTCGCGTCCTCGCGGGCCGGCGCGCCGCTCTCCGGCTTCTTCGATTTCGCACGCGCGCTGCTGGAGACGGCGCTCAATGCCTCGGTGCTGCGCGCGCAGCTCGAGCTCGGCCCCAACAACTTCGTCATCCGCAGCGAAGGCGGCTCCTTCGATTTCCGGCGTGCGTTCGACGCCGGCCTCGGCGCTGAATACCGCGAGACGCGGCTGCTGGCCGAGGACTTTTTCCGGCGCTATGCCGAGCGAACCGCGGAACAGGCAATCCTGCCTGTCCGTCCCGGCCAGGAGGAACCGGAGGACACCGGGGCGGAGCTCCCGGCTGCACGCCGTCACGACGTCGCCGCCACGCTCCGCTCGATGTATCACTGGCAGCAGGAGCCGATGCGCTTCGAGTTTCTGTCGGTGCGCATGGTCGTTACCGGCGCCTCGCGGTTGCTCGACGGCGGCCGGGCGCCCGACCATATCCGGCACGAGATCGTCTTCCGCGCCACGCAGCAGCCCGTGAGCTGCTACCGCATCCGCCTCACGCCGGGCGCTTCGACGGCCCAGCCGAAGACGCAGTGCGAAGTCTTCGACCGGCACTTCGAGCCGGTGGCGTTCGACCTGGTGCCGATCGTCGACGACGCCGCCGGGGACCGCGAGTACCTGTTGTTTTTCCGGGAGCCGATCGTGCCCGGCGACGAGCGCGCCCCGGTGACCTTGCGCGTGCGCGATACGGTGTCCGAGGCGCTGCGCCTGTCGAGCGACGGCCGCGACGAGCTGCTGACACGCGCATCGCGCGCCGACGGTCCGATCGGTCGCATCGAGATCGTCGTCCACCTTCCCGAGGAGTTGGCCGACGCGGCCATCGCCGGCGCGCCGGGCTCGGGCGGGGCCCGCATGACCCCCGCGGAATTGATGCATTACGCCGCCCCGGCCGGTTTCATCACCCTCGGCTGGAAAGGCGACCACGTTCCACCCAACACGCTGTTCGGCTGTCACCTCGTCAAACGATAGGAGAAAACCCATGACTCGAATTCGACTGGAGGTCTGAACCCATGAATCCCATTTCCGATGTGAAACTCGACATCAAGTCTTACCCGCTGAAACCCGGCCAGTGGCTGCCCGAGAAGACCCGCAAGACGCATGTGGTCTGGCACGGCACGGCCGGCCGTACGCGTGACACTCCGGCGTCCGGCCGCCCCGGCCGGGCCACCACGTCGATCGACGGCTGGAACCTCAACGCCGAGCGCGTGGGGGCGCCGTATGTGGTCGACCGCGACGGCACGATCTACAAGACGTTCGACGACCGCGAGTGGATCTACCACCTCGGCCTGAAGGGCACGAACGGCCGCTATGACAAATCGTCGGTGGCCATCGAGTACGCCAACGAGCTGGCGCTCAGCCGCGAAGGCGGCCGGATGTACGCATTCGGAACGGAGACCCCGAACACCCTGTACAAAGGAGGCGTCCTCACCGCCAAGTGGCGCGGGTTCGAATTCTTCGCCCAGCTCGACGAAGCCCAGGTCGACGCCGGCATCGCCCTCACGCTCGACATCTGCCGCCGCCACAAGCTCGACCCGGTCTTCTACTACCCCTCGACGACGTACGACTTTCCGCGCTGCTTCGCAGTGGCCACCATCCTCTGCCACTCGAATTGCCGCAAGGACAAGACGGACCTGTATCTGCCGAAGTGGGTCTACGAAAAGATCGAGGCCGCGGGGATCCGCATGCAGTCATGACAAACCACGGGGGGCCGGTTCCCAGCGGGGCCGGCCCCGCTTTTCGTTTCCACAGGAGAGACGCCATGAAGCCAACGAAGCTCGACGCCGAACCGATCCTGAAGATCCTCGCGCAGATGCGAGCCTCACTTCCCCCATTCGACCGGAACGCGAGGCGCCCATCGGAGGACCACCGCACCCGCATCGACGGGATCCGCATGCAGTCGTGACAAGCGGCGTCGTTATGGAGTGCGGCGGCCTTAGCCCAACGGTCTTCAGTTAAGGGCGGATCAACGCGTGCGTGTTCTACTTCCGTAGCGGAGCGTGGGGGCTATGGACTGCGGCGGCCGCAGACGCCGCTTTGACTGCCGTTTCGTGGTGCGGAGTCGCTGTGGCACCGAAGGCAGTGAAAGCGGCGCCTGCGGTCGCCGCAGTCCATAGCCCCCGCCCACCTGGGCGGCTGGAAGCCGGGGGCTATCGAAGGCGGTGGCCGCGAGGGTTCGCAAGCCGTTCGGAGGGGGAAGGGGCCTAACCGCCGCGCGCTATACTTCCGCACACATCCCCGCGCACTCGTCTCGCGCCTGAAGCGGATGCTGCTCGGAACCGATAGGTGAAGACGTGAAGTACGAGCTCTGGTACTCCGCCTCCGAATGTTCGGCGGTGCTGCTGCACGAATCCGATCGAGGGTCTCGCCAACTCAAGCCGGCGGATGCAATCGTGATCTGGGAAGTCGAAGCTGAGACATACGACGAGGCTCTCCAGGGGCGTGACGAGTTCTTCAAATCCTGGGAGAGCTCGGGCCAGGGCACGGTCGATCGGGACACATCAACAACACGGTTCACGATGGCCATGTATGTTGACGAGGACGGGCAGGAGCGATCCCTGGCTGCGCCCGGCTGGGTTGGCATGTTTCCCAAGCTCATCGAGGCGGACATCAACGCCAGCATGCTGTTGGGCCAAATGTATTTCGAGCGCCCGGGCGGTTGCGCCCCTCTCGATACGGGCGAATTCCTCAGCGAGGTCCGTGCAGCGGGCATCAAGGAGATTACGGTCGTCGATCTACGGAGTGCCGACGGTATGAAGCGCATGTGCCAGGAGTTCTATGGGCGAATCGAGGGTATCGAGCGGATCAGCAATATGCTCCAGGGCAGACTCGGTCCGGAGATGTCCAACTGGACGGTCGTCGTCGCACATGTTCTGGGACATCCCGCTGACGGCGAGCGGTAAAGAGGTGAATTACTCGTCGTCGTCGCCTGGCTTCCGCCGGGGGCCGCGGGGCGTTCGGAGGTGGTAGGGCTTCAGCAGGGTGTGTGCCGGGCACGACACTGGTCTGTGCCCGTCGGCCCGAATGCGAAAGCATTCTAGGCCGATGCGCTGTGCGATCCGGTGCGGCCAGTCATGATCCGGCAACCGGTGCTCTCCGTTCACGGTTCGCGTGCAAGGTCATCGAGAATCCTCATGACCTTCGTCACGAGCGCCTGTTTCTGGTCATCCGGCGCCTTCCAGATTCTCAGTATCACGGTCGCCAGCGAACAGCAGCCAAGCACCGCGCGCGAACCCCGGTAGGGGTTCGCGGCCGGTCGCCACAAGCCATGACGAGTGGGCGGAGCGCGATCGCCAGTCGCGCCCCGCGGCAAGCGTCAGGGAATGAGAACCCTCGGCACCCAGACTTCCGGCTTGGTTCCCGGAGCCGGATATCCTGGAACCGCCACGAACGTGCCGGCATACGGAACCCGGTAGACGGAGACCGGCGCCGCCTTCGCCGATCCCTGGTTCGTCCAGATCAGCTCCGTGGCCGGGAGTGGCTTCGCGAGATCGATCCGAAGGCAGGCGAAATTGTTGATCGCCGGCATGTTGTATCCACGTTGTACGACGTGACCGCAGGTGACGTAGCCTTCCGGTGGGATGGCCTGCCAGAACGATCCGTTTTGGCTTCCGCCGCTGTGGATGTCGTTCCAGATCTGCACCCAGGTGATCGGTGCCACCAGGGCCGCCGCTCCCGATTCCTGACGGACGTGGACCGCGGCGACCGTCCCTGTCGGCTTGCTACGGTTTCCCTGGCCGTAGTCGCCGAGGATGCTGTAGCCGCTCGGTGGTAGCGGACGATAGAACACGCCGTCCAGGGTCGCGCCGCTGCCCTTGTCGCTGTAGACCTCCGTGAACGTGTCGACGCGAGCGACATCGATGATCGGCCGCGGACAGGACTTGTCCGCCTCGGCCGTCCAGTACCAGCCGGATAGCACTCGCAACGCCGCCGCCTTGCCGGCATGGATCGCGCCGTCGAAGTACCCCGGCCAGACATCGGACGTCTCGGTGCCGGCCCAGAAAATGTCGCCGAGCGGCTCGCGCCAGCCGACTTCTCCGTAATCGGTCCAGATGTTCCTGCCGAGGTGGGTGGTGAAGGCGCCGCCGGTCCACTCCTTGGTGTTCCAGTTCCAGTACACGAACTCCTTCGGCTTCGAGATCTCTTCTTCGTGGCCGAAGAAGCGGGCGAAATCCCTCAGCACGAGGGGTTTGATCAGGTCCGTGATCTGCTGGTTGGTGTATTTCTCCGGAGGGTACTTCTTCGTCAGTTCGTCGTTGCGATCCGCGGCGATGAAGGACGTGAGAATACCCGGCGAGCCGCCCGGAGGCGAGCTGTCCGCAACGAACTCGCACGTCTCGAAGTTGCCCGCGCCGCTGCCGCTGAGACAGTCCTTGCGCCAGAACGCCGTCTCGTACACGGCGTGGACCTTCGCCATTGAGCCCATGGGAGAGCCGTCGGCGAATCCCTTGTACTTCGCCATCGTCTCCGCGTCCGCGAGGGTCTTGAACGTGATCCTGTTGCGCAGCGATGGGGGGATGGCCACGATCACCGCTTTGGCCGTGATCGTCACCTGTTTTCCGGGCTCTCCGCCGATGTCCGCGGTGACGATCACGCCGCCCGTGGGGCGTTGCTCGATCCTCCTGACGGGCCTTCGCGTGAACACGACGCCCGGACCGAGCTGTGTATGCAGGATGGCGGGGATTTGTCCTGCTCCGCCGCAAAGGAGCCAGTACTCCGGCGTTTCCGACTGCGGTCCGACGCGCTGCGTCCAGGCCATGTGCAGCAGCGAGACCTGGCTCGGCTCGAAGCCGCCCGCTCCGCCGATGCGCGACTGCATCGTGGGCAGCCACGGCGTGTAGCCGGGAAACTGGTTCTCCGGGAGCGCGAGCCACTGCGCGAACGTCTTGTTGTCGAGGTCCGTCGCCTCGGGCGTGTCCCACGGGCGATCGCCATGGACTTTTCGCGAAATCTCGAGCAGCTCGCGCCAGACGGCGGCTTCCTGCGGGTCCTTCTCACAATCAGGCGGGTAGGCTGCTTTACAGTTGACCGCGTCCGGCGGGAAGGAGTGTGGCGGCAGGCAGTCGCCTTCGAGCAGATGGGCAACGTCGCCGTCGAAGACCGTTCTACTGTCTTCCTTCCCGTCCTTGAGATGCACCTGAATGCCTCGGCCGCCTTCGTAGCTGGGAAACGGGGTGATCCCCAACTCGGCCACGAGCGCCTTCATGTCGTACTGCGTTTTGCCGACCCACTGGCCGCCGAGATCGAGAAAACCGCCGGCGCCGACGCCAGTGCGCTGTCCGTACATCCGGCCACCGATGCGATCGTTGGCCTCGAGCACCACCACACGTTTGCCGGATTGCTTCAGCTCGCGCGCGGCGATGAGGCCGGACAGGCCCGCGCCGACAATCACGACATCAGCTGTTGTAGGGTCAGCGACGACCGTGGCGGCGGGAGCGTCTACAGGGGGCGGGCTTTGTGCGACGCTCGCCGTTCCAAGCGCCACCGCCCCGACTCCCGCTGCAATCGCTTTTCCGAATTGCCGCCGATCGATTCCGTCAGGGGCTGGAGGTTCGTTCTCCGGGGGATCCTTTCGATTGGACACTCGTCAGGCCCTCATTGGCTACAGAGGAACAAAGCCCGTAACCCGAAGCGAAACCGTGTCAGCCAATTTAGGCACGGCTCGCCATCCGGGAGGCACGGCGGAATTCAATTGTTTGGGATTGACCGATGTCCATCATAGCACGCGGTCATTGAAGCCACGCCGCGAGAAATCGGGCTTGGAGGGATCGAAACAACATGCAGGACAGGCGCGCGCATGCCATCCCGAAGGGCGAGGGGCCGACGTACGCTCGATGCTGAGGATGGTTCACTGCCGTCGCGCAACCTCGCGTGACGCTCGCGCCACTGCGCGCCTGCTGGAGAAGGTCACGAAGGTCCGGGCGGCGCGGCATTGCCGCGCCGCGCCGCCCGGCGCGTCAGAACAGCTTGCCGCAGCAGGCGTACCAGACGCGCATGTGCACCCGGTGGTTGCCGCTCGCGAAGTCGAACTGGAACTCGAAATCGATCGGGATTTTCTTCTCTCCCGTCGCCGGGCAGACCGGCGCGATCTCCGCCGCCCTGGCCCGGATTGAGGCGACGATCTGATCCTGCGTGGCGATGTCCACGCCGCCGCTGCCGAAGAGCTTTCCCTGCCAGCCCACGACCGTGGCCTGGTTGGGGCCGGGGGTCACCATCGGGACGCGCTGCCGCTCCGATTGGTTGATGCACGGCACGAGCGAGAGCGTGCAGGGCGTGAGGATGAGTCGCTTCAACTCATGGCCGATCGTCGCCCACGCCACGTTGTCCGTGCGCGGACATTCATTGCCCGGGAAGACGTTCGTGCCGATGAGCGTCGAGCACTCATCCGGCGTCCCGGTGCGCACGAACAGATGGCGGACGTCCCAAGCCGGCTCGCCGGTGGCGAAGGCGATGCGGAAATAGCGCGGCGCCGACTTGAGCGCGTTCACCTCGCGCGGCGTGAGGGTAAACGTCTTGCTGCCCGGAGTCAGCCCCTGCGGATTCGAGGCGATCAGCGCGTCGAGGTCGATTCCGTCCCGCGCCTCCTGAAAGTCGAACCAGCGCGACCAAGCCGGCGTCTTGAGCGCCGTCCAGTTCGCGTCGCTCTCCTCCACGCCGATGAAGTAGCTCGACTCGCACGTGCTCCCGCCCCCGTCCAGGAACATCTTTTCGGGACAGATGACAACGGGCTCACTGAGGTTACCCCCGTTGAACACCCGGCCGTTGCGGTCCGTCATGCGGAACCGCGGCGTCGCGGCGTCGAACGCGATCGTCTTCGTCACCTCGGCTCGCACGGGACTGGTCGCCAGCGTGACACTGTAGCTCCTGCCGCCTTTGAGGAAGGACCGCGGCACGACTCGCTGGAGGTCGAAATTGCCGATCGCCGCTGCTTCCGCCGCGGTCAGCGTGCGTTTCGCGTTGACGTTGTCTTTCAGGTCACGAACTTCGATCTCGTACGTCGAGGTCGTCGAAGATCCGCTGCCGTTGATGAGCACCGGCCGCGACGCGCCACAGAAGCGCGCCGGATCGGCGGTCGTGCCGCTGCCCTTCGACGCGTTCGTGAACGAGAGCTCGGCCTTCGGCTGAAAGCATTTGAAGGTGACCGTCTTCTTCACCACAACCTGTCCGGACAAGGTGCCGAACGTGAGGGTGAAGGTCTTCTGCGTGCAGCCCGACAGCAAGACGCTGAACTTGAACGTCATGGTCGAGGAGTACTGAAACTTACTGTTCCGCGGGAAGGTGGCGGCGATGGTCGGGTCAGGCGGATCGTACGTGAACGTGTACACGCCCGGAGCTCCGAGGGTGAGATCTCCACTCGCTTCGGCACGCTTGTTTGGAGCCTCCAATACCTCCGATGGGATGGTGAGCGATGCCTGCGCGAACGCGGAGAACGAGAAAAGAACACAAACGACGATTGCACCAAGTCCTCGCTGAAGCATGGAACCTCCTCCTCGCAGTGATGGTGACGCGACGGCCGCGTTCGTTTCAGCGAATCTCGAAATTCTGATCGGGCAGCCTGGCGACGCCGTGAAAACGGCGGCGCCGTCGTGATGGAGTGCGGCGGGCCTCCAGCCGCTGCACTCCAATTCGGTCGCATCGCTGCGACACACGATTCGCGCTGCGTATGCCGGATAGAAAAGCGGTGGCTCGTTCGCCGCCGCACTCCTATTAACGGCGTATAAGACACCTTTACGCACCTCTATACGGACTGACGTCATCAATGCTAGTGTCCGCGGCAGGATGAAAGCCTCTAACAAGCCCTCAGTGGACACGCAGGCCTACGAGCTGCATTTTCCGCGTCTGGTCGCCGTGGCGACCTCCGAGTTTCATATTCCGAAGGAGGAAGCGATGCGGCTGGTCCACGACCTTCTCGTTTCGAGTCTGTTCCGGCTGAATCCACCGGGCGATCTGGCGTCGAGCCTGGATGGCGCTCTTCGCACTGCCGCGCAGCGTCTTGCGGAGGCACGGGTCTGATGGCGAAGCCGCCGGACTTCAACCCGCTGTTCCAGGCGGAGTTCACGGCGACGCTGGCGAGGCTGAATGCGGAGCTCGAGGCGGCGGAGAAGAGCGTCGAGCCGCTTCTCCGCCGCACTCCGCGGCACTCCTGGCTTTCGCTGGCCGCGCACCCGGACCTTTCCAACGCCGGCGCACTGGATCGCCTCGCGAAGCTCGTAACGGAGTACCTGAACCGCGATACAACGTACGCGCTGTCGCTCGCGGAGCTGGCCGTTGCCGTCGCGGAAGAGATGCCGGACAACTCCTATCCCAAGGCCGTGATGGCGCAACTCCGCGCTCACGCCTTGAAGGACCTGGGCAAAGTGCTGCGAACGATCGCCCGGCACGAGGATGCCATCGACGCCCTCCTGCGCGCGGAATTGTTGCTCGAAGTCCACCACGGGCTGTACCAGGATGTCGTCCTGATACGCCTCCATCTCGCTTTTACCTATCAGGAGGTGGACCGGTACACGGAGGCCTTCGCCCTGATCCGCGAGTGCAAGCAGGTCTTCGCCGACTACGGCGACTCCCGCATGGTCCTCATTGCCGGCGTCACCGAGGGAGCCCTGCTGCACCGGCTGGCAAAGTACCGGGAGGCGAGGGAAGCCTACATGCTGCTCATGCTCTCGGCACACCCCGACCTCGAGACCGAGGCCGCACTCCGCAAGAACATCGGCTTGTGCTGCATTGAGCTCGGGGACTTTGTGGAAGCGGAATCGAATCTGCTCGAAAGCGCGCGTCTCTATTCGAACGAGCTCGGGCAGCCGATCGAGGCGCTCCGCGCTCAAACAGGTTACGGCCGGCTCCTCATCCGAATGAGACAGATCGAGCGCGGGATCGTCCAACTCAAGCCAATCCGCCGCGCGTTCCTCAGACAGGGCATGCCGGAGGAAGCAGGAATCTGCGCTCTCGAGATCATTGAAGGCTTACTGACACGCAACAAACCGGAGGACGCGGAGCGGCTGGCCCGGATGGTCATCGCGGAATTCACGCGCGCGAATCTCAACAACCGTGCGATCACGGCCCTGGGCTACCTCACCCGGGCGATCGGCGCGAAGCAGGCATCCGCTCCGCTCGTCCAGAACGTCCGCGAGTACATCCTCTCGCTCCGGACGAACCCGGAGCGAGAGTTCCTGCGGCGCACTACGGTTTCGGGCTCGGAATCGGAACAGTGATGAGATCGCCGAGAGCTTTGATCTTCTTCACGATCCTGTTGAACCGGCCCTGCGGTTCGCGCGGTCCGGCATACATCGCCTCGGACACGCCCACCAGAACACAGACCACTACCGCATAACGGATCACCTGACGCATAGACTTTCTCCTCATGCCGGCGCTGAGCCGGCTCGATTGAAATGAGGAGAGCGCTCTCCAGCCGAGGAGTGACACGAGTCGGCCCCGTGCCTCCCCGAACCGCGTTAAGTATCCTCTAAGGGTCAAGTCATCGGCAGGTGGCGCAGGGCCCGAGGTGGAGCGGCGGGCTTCAGCCCGCCGCCGCCCTGGGAGCCGCGGCGGGCTGAAGCCCGCCGCTCCACGCATCGTGCGGTTCCAACGATTGTCGTGGAATGACCGGTGCCGATTCCCTTTCGGTATGGCCTGATCTCCGGCCCGCACGTGAACGCGCCTACTTGTATTTCACCGAGCACCCGTAGGGCGTCGTGCTGGCCGTGGAGACGGGTTTGCCGGCCATGGACTCGTCGAGAGCGGCAAGAACGTGGTTCCTGGCGCCGGGGACGTCGTCCTGATTGGTGCTCGGCTTGTCGTCGATCGCGCCCTTGTAGATCAGGACGCCGTCGGGATTGACGATGTACATGTGGGGCGTCGTCTTCGCGCCGTAGGTCTTCCCGACCGTGCCGCTCTCGTCGATCAGCACGGCCGTGGAGGACATCTTCCGGTCGGCGATCTCCTGGTTCCAGTCGTCCGCCGCCATGTGGCCCTGCTTGCCTTCCGCCGAGCTGCACACCGACAGCCAGACCACGCCCTTGTCGACGGCTTTCTTCTGTGTCGCCTGCATGTTCCCGCTGCCGTAGTGTTTCTTCACGAACGGGCATCCGAAGTTGACCCATTCGAGCACCACGTACTTGCCCTTGTAGTCGGCGAGGTTGTGCTGCTTTCCCTTCGTGTCGGTCAGAGTCAACGCCGGGGCGGGGTTTCCGACCGATGGTTCGGCCAACGCATTGGCGAACGACTCGGTTTTGTCGGCTTCGGCCACCTTGGCGGCGATGGCCCAGATGGCCAGGCCGGCGAAAAGAATGACTGCGGCAATCACGGCTTTCTTCATGTCAGGTCCTTTCCTGCTGTGTGATCAGAGTTTGTCCAGAGCGTCGATGACGAGCGTCGGCGTGAGGACCTCCGGGAGAAGGCGGGGAGGGGCCGATGCATCCTTCGAGTACAAGACGTAGGTGGGGACGCCGCTGCGTCCCAGTTTCGTGAGCGCCTGGGTGATGGCCGGGTCGCGGGACGTCCAGTCCGCCTTGAGCGTCGCCACATTCTTCTCCCGGAACTTCGCCAGGACCGGCGCGGCCGCCAGTGCCACACGTTCATTCACCTGGCAGGTCAGGCACCAGGCCGCCCCGAAGTCGACGAACACCGGCCGGCCGGCCGCGCGCAGCTCGTTCACGCGGGCCTCGCTGTAGGGTTCCCATGTCTCCGTGGCGGCCGTCTCGAGGGCTGGAGGTGCGCCGCTCCCGGCCAGCTTCACCGCCGCCGCGGCGCTGCCGACAATGAGAACGGCCGCCACGATTCCAGCCGTCCTTCGAACGGCGGCGCTCCGCGTCATGACCGCCCATTTGCCCAGGACCCAGGCGCCGACGGCCTGGACGACGAGCGCCGCCAGGAGCATGGCCACGCCGTCGGACCCGGTCTGCTGGCCGAGCACCCACGCCAGCCACACCACGGTGGCGGCCAGGAGAAACCCGAGCCCCTGCTTCATCGTTTCCATCCAGGCGCCCGGGCGGGGGAGAAACCGGAGCAGGCGGGGGGAGGCGGCCAGCGCGACGAACGGCACGGCCATCCCGGCTCCCAGAGAGGTGAAGATCGCCAGCGCGGCGGGGGCGGGCTGCGTGAGCGCGAAGCCGAGGGCAGAGCCCATGAACGGGGCGGTGCACGGGGTGGCGACGATGGTGGCCAGCAGACCGCTGGAGAAGGAGGCGCCGGCACCTTCGCCGCTCTTCCCAGCGTTCCTTCCACCAAGGCGGGTGAGCGACATCCCCACTTCGAATACGCCGAAAAGATTCAGGGCGATGAGGAAGAACAGCGACGCCAGGCCGGCGATCACCGGCGGCGACTGGAGCTGGAACCCCCATCCGAGCTGTTCGCCCCCGGCCCGCAGGGCGATGAGGAGGCCGGCCAGGGCCCAGAACGCGACCAGCACGCCGAGGGTGTAGGCGCCCGCGTTTCTCATCCGGGCGCGCATCGGCGCGTCGGCCTGGCCGGCGAGGGAGAGCACCTTGATGGAAAGGACCGGAAAGACGCACGGCATCAGGTTGAGGAGCAGTCCGCCGATGAAGGCCAGACCGATGGCGCCCGGCAGGCCGCCGGAGGCGCTCGCCGCGGGGCCGGGGAGGGCGCCCGCGCTGCCGGCGATCTCGCTGCCGATTTCAACGTCCACACGGATGGCGCGCTCGGATCCCGGGCCCCGCCATCCCGATTTCGACACGAGGACGCCGGTCAGCCGACGCACCGGCGCCGTCGACTCGTCCGACTGGGGAAGATCCATGACGTAGGCGCCGTCCCGGCGATCCCAGGAGCCGCGTCCATTCGAAAACTGGCCGAGCGTTTCCGGAAAAAACGCCGCCTCGGCCACCTGGTCTTTCAGCCAGAGGGGCGGCGTCGCGGTCAGCCGTACGAACCCGCGGCCCGACCCGGCCGCAAACTTCCAGTCGCCCGAATCGAGCGGAAGCCGGGCCCGCGCCTCGGAGAAGAAGATGGCGTGGGTGGGGTCGTTTTCGGCCTGCGGTTCCGTCTGGACGACGGCGCTGACCGTGGTTTCTCCGGGGACGCACAGCTCCTCGCACTCGAGCCAGCTCACGTGCGCGGCGAGCGTGACGCGCTCGCCTATTTTCAGGTCGCGCGGGGGAGTGATCCGGACGAGGAGGGCGGCCTCGCCCTCATACCCGAAGCTGACCAGCGGCGGGAGCTCGATGCGCTGAGGGTGAGGCCACTGAATCGGCCCGGCCTCGAATCCGGGCGGAAGGTTCCATTTGATCTGCGTGGGGGCGCCGGAGTCGCCGGGGTTGATCCAGTACGTGTGCCACCGCGGGTCCATTTTCAGGCGGACGGCCACCGAGAACGGCGCGCCGGGGGCGATGGTCCGGACTTCCGGGATCAGCGCGACTTTGACGTGAGACGGCTCGTCCCCGTGGAGAGTCGCGGACAGACAGACGAGAGCAACGGCGGAGAGGAGGGGCCTCGATGGGAGCATGCAGGGTTTCTTGACTCTCTTACGACGCCGGCGGCCAATGGTTCTGACTATTTCAGGCGTGGCGGCGATGCCGGTCGTAAAGTAGAGCCATGCCGAAGCGCAGATCCGACCTGGATGCGGAGATCGACCCTCTCTTCCAACTTCCCCTCGCGGAGTTCACCGGCGCACGCAACGCGCTCGCCGCGCGCCTCAGGAAAGAGGGACGAGCCGCCGAGGCGGAGCGGGTGAAGGGGCTGGCCAAGCCGCCCGCTCCGGCGTGGGCGGTGAATCAGCTCTACTGGCAGGATCCGAGGTCGTTCGAAACGCTGCTCACGGCGGGCGAGCGCGTTCGCCACGCGCAGACGGGGAAGCTCAGGAACGTGGATCTGCGCGCTCTCCTCGACGACAAGAAAAAGCTGATGGCGGCGTTTCGTACGAGAGCCGCGGCGATCCTCGCCGGGGGTGGTCACGCCGCGTCGGCCGAGGTGATGCGCCGCGTGTCGATGACGCTCGAAGCGCTCGCGGCGTGGGGCGAGCGGGACGGAGTCCCGAAAGCGGGACGCCTCACGGCCGATCTCGAAGCGCCGGGATTCGAGACACTGGCCGAGTTGATGGGCGGGACGAAACTCGAACCGGCGAACCTGCTGCCGTTCCGCAGCCGGAAGCCGGTCGAAGATCCCGCCGCCGCCCGCGCCCGCGCACACGAGGCCGTGCAGGCAGCCGAAAAGGCGCTGCGCGTGGCGCGCCGCGAAGCGGAGCACGCCCAAGCAGCGCTGACGAAAGCAAACGCCCGAACGGCGGCGGTGGAAATGCAGAAGCAGGAGATCGAAGCGCGCTACTCCGAAGCAAAGGAGCAATCACGAGCCGCCGCGACCGAGGCGAAGAAGCGCGCCCAAACGGCCGCCGACGCGGAACGTGCGTTGGCGAAGGCTCGGGCGGCGCTCGAGGGATAACGCTGGCGCGGGCGGGCGGTGGTTATAGGAGTGCGGTGGCGAACGAGCCACCGCTTTTGGATCCGGCACACGCTGCGCGTACCAAAGCGGTGGCTCGTTCGCCACCGCACTCCTATAAAGGCAGGCAGGCGCCGGCAGTCCTGTATCTCGCGGAGAACATGGAACGCAGGGCGCGACGTGGAGCGGCGGGCTTTAGACCGCCGGCGCCCCCGGGAGCCGCGGCGGGCTAAAGCCCGCCGCTCCACGCGTTCGCGTAGTGCACGGGGTCGTCATCCACGCGCAGCAACGGCGATGCCCTCATAAGCCGCTGCAGACGTCTTCTTTCCGGATGACAAGGCAATGGCCTTAACTTAACGCGAGGTCTGGCTGTTCGGTGAAAGCGAGAGCTTTACGTTGGGAGCGGTTGTAGATCGGGTAGCTGCTGGCCTTGTGTTTGACGCCTCGTGGGTAATGGCGATGGGGACGGACACGAACACGGGCGTCGGCGATCTCGCGGCGAATGTGCTTACGGCAGCGCCGCCTCCGCCGAGGGGGAAAAAGAAACCATTTCCGGTAGGCGACGGATGATCACGTGGAGCGCGTTGACGAACGAGACCTCTTCGGGATCGAAGCCTTGTTCGCGCGCAGCGCCGATCATCTCGTGACGGATACCGAAGTGAGCAAGCAGCAGACCGTACACGTCCTGCTCGACCAGGTCGGGAGTGGCGCTGCGCAGCAGCAATTTGGGACCGCCGATGCGCACCTTCATTTCGTCGAACATGGTCTCGATCGTCCAGCGTTTCGCGTACAGGCGGGCCAGTTCGGCAGCAGGTGCGCGACGGTAGTCGAGGATGGTCGTGATGAGCCGGTAGTGCTCGCACTTGCCGCTCTTGAACGTCAGCGTGAATTTGATGATGCGCAC